>Ga0222419_100229_pt1 | contig 84475 bp, 62 predicted proteins | sample 1B20Ametagenome_FD_182474 | JGI IMG/M metagenome (GOLD analysis project Ga0222419, IMG submission 182474) | Enriched microbial communities from leaf-cutter ant dump, University of Wisconsin, Madison, United States - 1B20A (version 2) | ecosystem: Environmental > Terrestrial > Nest > Insects nest...
AAGCAGGTGTCCTCCGGACGTTTCGGTGTCACCGCTGCCTATCTGGTCAATGCCGAGGTGCTGCAGATCAAGATCGCGCAGGGCGCCAAGCCTGGCGAGGGTGGTCAGCTTCCCGGCCACAAGGTCGATGCGACGATCGCCCGCCTGCGCCATGCCAAGCCCGGCATCGGCCTGATCTCGCCGCCACCGCACCACGACATCTATTCGATCGAGGATCTGGCCCAGCTGATCCACGACCTGAAGGAAGTGAATCCCGACGCGCTGGTCTCGGTGAAGCTGGTCGCGCATGCCGGCGTGGGCACGGTGGCTGCCGGCGTGGTCAAAGCCGGGGCGGATCTGATCACCATTTCCGGCCACGACGGCGGCACCGGTGCCAGCCCGCTCACCTCGATCAAGTATGCGGGTGTTCCGTGGGAACTGGGCTTGGCCGAAGCGCAGCAGACTTTGCGCCGAAACGGTTTGCGCGGACGCGTGCGATTGCAGGCCGACGGCGGCCTGAAGACCGGGCTGGACGTGATCAAGGCGGCGATGCTCGGTGCCGAGAGTTTTGGTTTCGGCACCGGCCCGATGGTGGCATTGGGCTGCAAGTACCTGCGCATCTGTCACCTCAACAATTGCGCCACCGGCATCGCCACGCAGGACGACCGGCTGCGCCGGGACCATTTCACCGGTCTGCCCGAGATGGTGATGAACTACTTCCGCTTCCTTGCCGAGGATGTGCGCGGGCACTTGGCGAGGCTCGGCCTGCACAGCCTCGGTGAGCTGGTCGGTCGCGGCGATCTGCTGCGCCAGATCGAAGGCGGCACACCGGTGCAGCGGCAGCTGGATCTGTCGCGCCTGATCGCCGTGGATGACTTCGGCACGGGAGCGGACAGCACCTGCACGGTGCCGCGTAACCCCATGCGCGATGAAGCGGCATTGGCCGTGCGCATCGCGCGGGATGTCGCGCCGCTGGTCGCGCTGGGTGCGGGCGGCGTATTCCGTCATGCGATCGTCAATACCGATCGTGCCGTCGGTGCGAGGCTGTCCGGCGAAGTGGCGCGGCGCTGGGGTGACCGCGGCATGCCGGAGCCGATCACTTTGCAACTGGAAGGCAGTGCCGGGCAGAGCCTGGGCGCGTGGAACACCGGCGGCGTGCACATCGAGCTCAGTGGCGAAGCCAACGATGGCGTCGGCAAGGGCATGACCGGCGGGCGCATCGTGGTACGGCCGCCGGCGGAGTCGCCGTTTGCCAGCCAGGACGCCTCGATCCTCGGCAACACCTGCCTGTACGGCGCAACCGGCGGCGAGCTGTTTGCCGCGGGCCGCGCCGGCGAGCGTTTCGGCGTGCGCAATTCCGGTGCGCTGGCGGTGATCGAGGGAGCCGGCGACCACTGCTGTGAATACATGACCGGTGGCGTGGTCGCCGTGCTCGGCGCCTGCGGGCTCAACTTCGGCGCCGGCATGACCGGCGGCTTCGCCTACGTGCTCGATCTCGAGCGGCGCTTCGTCGACCGCTACAACCACGAGCTGGTCGACATCGTGCGGATCACTCCCGAAGGCATGGAAAACCACATGCAGCATCTGCGTGGCCTGATCGCGCGCCATGCCGAACTCACCGGCAGTGCCTGGGCACAGCATCTGCTGCGTGATTTCCGCGGACTGTTGCAGCGCTTCTGGCTGGTCAAGCCCAAGGCCGCCAGCCTCGCCGCACTGGCCGACGAACTGCGCCGGGCGGCGTGAAGGCGGGGAGTGAGTGGAGAGAAGCAAGAACCCGCAACGGACTGCGTCGACCTTGGCCTTCTCCCGCTTCTCACTCCTCTTCACTCACTCCTCGGCTTTGCATCAATCACAGGATGGCTCCGATGACTGATCCCTTGTTCCGCTTTCTCGATCTCCCCCGCCAACCGCCGAAGCCGGTACCGGTGGCGGTGCGCGTGCTCGGCTACGGCGAGATCAGCGGTGGCTTCGCGCCGGCCGGTGCGGCGAGCCAGGCCGGGCGCTGCCTGGATTGCGGCAACCCGTATTGCGAGCATGCCTGCCCGGTGCACAACTACATTCCGGACTGGCTGAAGCTGGTGCAGGACGGGCGCCTGTTCGAGGCGGCCACGCTGATGCATGAAACCAACCCGCTGCCGGAAATCTGTGGCCGGGTGTGTCCGCAGGATCGTTTGTGCGAGGGAGCCTGCACGCTGGAGCAGGGCGACTTCGGCGCGGTGACGATCGGCAGCATCGAGCGTTCGATCACCGACGAGGCGATCCGCCAGGGCTGGCGACCGGATCTGTCCGGCGTGGTCGAGACCGGTCGCCGGGTGGCGGTGGTCGGTGCCGGCCCGGCCGGGTTGTCCTGTGCCGACCGTTTGCGTCGCGTCGGCATCGCGGTGGACGTGTTCGACCGCCAGCGCGAGATCGGCGGCCTGCTCACCTTCGGCATCCCGCCGTTCAAGCTGGACAAGGCGGTGATCCGCACCCGCCGTGGCGTGCTCGAGGAGATGGGTGTGTGTTTCCGCCTGGGCACGGAGATCGGCCGTGACGTGGCATTCGGTGATTTGCTTGCCGGGTATGACGCGGTCTTCCTCGGTACTGGCGCGTACACCTTCGTCGATGGCGGGTTGCCGGGGCGCGAACTTGATGGCGTGCATGATGCGTTGCCATTTCTGGTGGCCAACACGGGCCGTCTGCTGGACGACCAGCCGGTCCCCGCCGCACTCGACCTGCGTGGCAAGCATGTGGTGGTGCTGGGTGGTGGCGATACCGGCATGGACTGTACCCGCACTGCGGTGCGCCTTGGCGCGGCGTCGGTCACCTGCGTGCATCGGCGCGACGAAGCCGGCATGCCCGGTTCGCGGCGCGAGGTCGGCTACGCCCGCGAGGAAGGCGTGGACTTCCTGTTTCAACGTCAGCCGCTGGCCCTGCTCGGTGAACAGGGGCGGGTGCGTGGCGTGCGCATGGTGGCCACTGAAGCGGTTGATGGTGGCGATGGCCGGCCCTGCCTGCGCCACGTGGAGGGCAGCGAAACCGAGCTGCGCGCCGATGTGGTGATCCAGGCCTTCGGCTTCCGTCCCAGCCCGCCGGCCTGGTGTGAGCAATACGGCATCGAGCTTGATGCCAGTGGCCGCATTCTTGCCGGTGGCGGGCAGCGGCTGCCGTTCCAGACCGGACATCCGCAAATATTCGCCGGCGGCGACAACATGCGTGGCGCGGATCTGGTGGTACGCGCGGTACATGATGGCCGTGAGGCGGCCAGATCGATCACGCAGATGCTGACCGCTACACTGGCGCCGGCCGAAGTGGCCTGCGAAGCGTGAGTTTTCCCGATGTGTCTGATCGCGTTTGCCTGGAATGTGCACCCGCGCTGGCGTCTGCTGCTGGCCGGCAACCGCGATGAATTCCATGCCCGGCCCTCTGTCGGGCTGGCTCGCTGGGACGATGCACCGGTCATCGGTGGCCGCGATCTCGAGGCCGGTGGAACCTGGCTCGGTGTCACCGCAGCCGGACGCTGCTGCGCGGTGACCAATGTGCGCGATCCGCGCGATCCGCAACTCGGCACCTCGCGCGGACTGCTGGCAGTCGACTATCTCAGCGGCGACGACGATGCCGCCGCCCATGCGCGACGGCTCGTGTCCACCGCAGCGGGCTACCGCCCGTTCAACCTGCTCACCTTCGACGCACACGATGCGTTTTACCTCGGCAATCGTTCCGTGTCGCGGATGCAGGCAGTGACGCCCGGCGTACATGGCCTGTCCAATGCCGATTTCGACGCGCCGTGGCCGAAAACCCGCCATCTGGTGCAGAACCTGAAGCACTGGATCGAGAGCGGTGGCGAGTCGGATTTCTCGCCGCTGTTCGGAGCGCTCGCCGATGAGCAGATTGCCGACGACGCACAGTTGCCGGACACCGGCGTGGGGCTGGAGCTTGAGCGTCGGCTGTCGCCCGCATTCATCCGCGGCGAGGCGTATGGCACCCGCGCCAGCACGGTGGTGGCGATCGGCCACGATGGGGCCGGCGTGATCATCGAGCACCGGTTCGGTCCGCAGGGGCAACCCGAAGGAGAAACGCGACTGGATTTCGGCACATCGCCGGGTTCCTGACGCTCCACGCCTACACCGCCGGTCGGCCAGCGCGGCTGCCGCGGCGGAAGGCGGCCGGATAGCCTGATCGTTTCCACGGAATGGAGCGATGCATGCACATGGAACGGTGGCTGTTTCTGGCTGGCCTGCTTCTGGCCGGTATCGCCCATGCCGGAGCATGTCCCGATTGGACAACGGCACAGGCCGGTGGGGAAATGGCCGCGTTGCGTGAACGCCTCGACGGCTGGAATCGCGCCTACCGGATCGACGGACAATCCCCGGTCGACGACGCCGTTTACGACCAGGCCCGGCAACGGCTGGAGCAATGGATGCGCTGCTTCCCGGCGCAGGCGCCGACACCGCTGGCCGGTCCGGTGGCTGCCGGCGATGTCGTGCGTTCGCCGGTGGCGCAGACGGGGCTGGACAAGCTGCCCGATGCCGCCGCACTGGAAGCATGGATGCGTGAGCGAGGCAACACCGACCTGTGGGTACAGCCGAAGGTTGATGGCGTGGCGGTGACCCTGGTGTATGTCGACGGGCGGCTGCAGCAGGCAATCAGCCGTGGCGACGGCCTGCATGGTTCGGACTGGACCGGCCGGGTGCGCATGATCAGGGCGGTACCCGAACGGTTGCCGCACGCTCCGGCGCGGGTCGTGTTGCAGGGTGAGCTGTACTGGCGCCTGACGCGCCACGTGCAGGCCAGCGAAGGCGGCGTCAATGCGCGCTCGGCAGTGGCCGGCGCCCTGGCGCGCGATGAGCTGGACGCGGACACCGCCGCCCGTATCGGCCTGTTCGTCTGGGACTGGCCCGATGGCCCGACCGGCATGTCGGCGCGGCTGGCCGGCCTGAAAGCCATGGGGTTGGCTGACAGCGTGGCCCATACGCAGCCGGTGGCCAGCCTGGCCGAGGTCAGGCGCTGGCGCGAACAGTGGTACCGGCAGCCGATGCCGTTCGCGACCGACGGTACGGTGGTGCGCCAGGGCGAGCGGTTGTCGGCAGCGGCATGGCAGGCTGCACCACCCGACTGGGCAGTGGCGTGGAAATACCCGTCCGCCTCGGCGCTGGCCGAGGTGCGTGCGGTGCATTTCACGGTAGGCCGCAGCGGGCGCATCACGCCGGTGCTGGAACTGGAGCCGGTGCAGCTGGATGACCATCGCGTGCAACGGGTCAGCGTGGGGTCGCTGCGGCGTTGGCGGGAGCTGGATATCCGCCCCGGCGATCAGGTCGAGGTGGCGTTGGCCGGAGCGACCATACCGCGGCTGCAGTCGGTGGCATGGCATGCCCGGCAGCGTGTTCCTGTCACGCCTCCCGATCCGCAGGCATACGGCAGGCTGAGTTGCTGGCAGGCTGGTCCCGGCTGCAGCCAGCAATTTCTGGCGCGACTGGTCTGGCTGGGTGGCAGGCAGGGCCTGCGTCTGGAGGGTCTTGGTGCCGATACCTGGCAGTCCCTGATTGATGCCGGGCTGGTGCATGGCCTGCTCGACTGGATGGATCTTCCAGCCGTGCAACTGGCGACCGTGCCGGGCATCGGCAGGCGCCGTGCGGAGGCACTGGCACAGGTATTCGCTGCTGCACGCCGGCAGCCGTTCGAGCGCTGGTTGCGTGCGCTGGGCGTGCCGGCCGGCGCGGATGCTGGTACCGCCGACTGGGCCGCCCTGAGTGGGCGCCGTGTGGATCAGTGGCGGGCGGTGGCTGGCATTGGTGCAGGCCGTGCCGATCAATTGGTGGAGTTCTTCGCCTGTCCCGAGGTGCGCGCGCTGGCGCTGCAGTTGCGTGCTGCCGGTGTGCAGGGGTTCTGAGTGTCCGGTGTTTGTGGGGAAAATCGCACCCGGCGATTTTCATCTGTCACGAGCAGGCCCGCGCGCTTCAGCCTTTCAGCTCACCATCGAGGTAGTACCAGCGGCCATCCTCGCGCACGAAACGGCTGGTTTCATGCTGGCGTTGTGCGCGGCCACCGCCGAGGCGGTAGCGGGCGACGAACTCGACCGTGGCGTGGTCGTCATCGATGGGCTGGTGGCGGCGTATGTCCAATCCCAGCCAGGTTGGCGGTGGCTGTTGTGCGGACAATTGCAGCGATGCCGGACGGGTGTCGGGATGCCAGCTGGCCAACAGGTAATCCTCGCGTTTGAGCACGTAGGCGCTGTAGCGCGAGCGCATCAGCTGTTCGGCGGTGCCGGCGGTGGCGCCGTCATGCAGTGGCGCGCAACAGGAGGCATAGCCGATGGAGTTGCCGCATGGGCAGGGAGCGGTTTTGCCGGTCGATTTCATCCCGCCTTTGTATCCGGTTCCACATGTCGCTGCGAGATCATGGTTTCCCGCATGCTTACACCGGATGTCCGCGCAGGACCCGGGCGGGGAGCATCAGCAGGGCGGTGAGGAAGGCGAACACCGCGTTCACCGTGATGCCGAGCAGGCGCAGCGGCAGCAACAGCAGCCACACGATCGGGTACAGCACCAGTGCCAGCAACGCGATCGGCCAGCAGAACACCAGCAGCAACAGCCAGAGCAGGAAACCGGTCATCGGGGCAGTCCTCGGCAGGAATGTCATCGACTCTAACGCAGGCCGCCGATACGGCCCAGATGACTCCCGACACCCCTCAGGCCAGTGGATTCACGCCGATCAGCCACAAATGCAGCCACGCGATAAACACCGCCCAGCCCGCGATGCCGGCCACGGCCGTCAGCAGGTCGCCGGCCAGGGTGCCCGTGGGGTAGGTGGTGCCGTTCCGGCGGTCGCGCCGGCGCGAGCTGATGTACAGCAGCACCGCCCACAGCAGGAACGCGCCGAACAGCACCACGTCGTGCAGCATGCCGGTGGCCAGCAGATGGCCGAAGGCCCAGGTCTTCACGCCCAGCAGCATCGGGTGGCCGAGCCGCGCCTTGAGGTGGTTGTGCGGGACATAGGTCGCGGCGATCAGCACGAAGGCGACCAGAGTGAACAGTGCGTTGAGGTGGCGCAGGGCCAGCGGCGGCACGTACAGCAGAACCGGTTGCTGCCGGGCCAGCCCGAAGCCCCATACCAGCAGCACGAAGCCCAGCAGCGATACCAGTGAGTAAAGGCCTTTCCAGCGCAGCTCGCCCAGCCGGGCCAGTTGGCGACTGCGCCAGTCGTCGCCGAACACGCGCAGCGAATGCACGCCGAGGAAGATCAGCAGGCCGGCAATCAGAAGCGACATGGTGTGCACCCCTTGGAAGAACGCCCGAGTATAAGCCAGCCGCGGAGCCGGTTCAGGCGGCGGCCGGCTCCACCCGCACGGCCAGGGCGAGGGCGCCGTCATGCAGGGTGATGGCCCGATCGGTCGATGCCGGAGCAAGCCACGCCTCGGCGGCATGCAGTGTCTCCCCGGCCACGTCGATGAGGCCGCGGGCGCAGAACACCAGCACGATGGCCGGGTCGGGCGCTTGCACGGCGGGGCCGTGCCAGACCTGCACTTTGCCACGCACCCGGTCGCGTCGCAGCATCAGGTTGAAGTCGCGGGTGGCGCCATCGGCCAGCGTGACCTCGACGCCGGCCTCGCCGGGAAAGGCGAACGGCGCGAACGGCGTGGTCAGTTCGTGGCGGCTGCCATCGTCCAGATTCATGCGGAAGCCCGCGCCATCGAGCAGCACGATCTGCCGGTCGATGCCGGGAAAGCGCGAGAACGGCGCGGCACTGTCGACCTCGGCCACGCTGACCCGCCAGCTGAAGTCATCGCTGCCGGCGGCGGGCGGATGGATCGCCAGTTCACGGGTGCGGCCCAGCCCGTTCTTCCAGGGCTGCGGCGGACAGTCGGCCAGGCGGAGGATCATGCGCTTCTCTCGATGGCGCGCTGGAACGGCGGCAGGGCCCTGAGCATGCCGCTGCCATAGCGCTTGGTGACCACCCGCCGGTCCAGCAGCACGATGCGACCGTGGTCGGTCTCGTTGCGGATCAGGCGGCCGCAGTATTGAGTGAGCAGCCGCGTGGCCTCGGGTACGCTGACCTCGATGAACGGATTGCGTCCGCGCGATTCCAGCCACTCGGCATAGGTCGCGCCGACCGGATCGGTCGGCACCGCGAACGGCAGCTGGGTGATCACCACGGTTTCGCAGAGCTTGCCCGGCAGGTCCAGGCCCTCGCCGAACGAGGCCAGTCCGAACAGCGTGCTGCCCCTGCCGGCCTCGATGTCGGCGCAGTGCTCAGCGACCAGTTGCGACTTGCCCATCGAACCCTGTGCACGCACCTTGCGCACATTCGCGATCGGCAGTTTCTGCAGCACCCGGTCGAGTTTTGCGCGCGAAGTGAACAGCACCAGGTTGCCGGTATCCCAGTCCAGATGTTCGGCCAGCCATTCGCTGATTTCCTCGGCGTGGGCTTCGCGCGCATCCGGCAGGGTGCGCATGGCCGGCACTTCCAGGCGAGCCTGTGCGGCGAGGTCGAAAGGCGAGGGCAGGCTCAGTGTCACGGCTTCGTCGGGCAGCCCCACCGAATCGGCGAAGCCGCGGAAATTGCCGCCCGCGCTCAGCGTGGCCGAAGTCATCACCACGCCGCTGGCATTGCCCCACAGCACGCTGCGCAGCAGGCCGGAGGCGGATACCGCTGACGCATGGCAGACCAGTTGCTGGTCGCTGCCCAGAGTGACCCAGCGTGCCATCGGCGGTGCACCGTCGCTGTCCTCGCGGGCCCAGGCGTGCCAGCAGCCGGCCTGCCGGCCGATGCGTTCCAGCGCGATGCCCAGCTCGCGCGACAGCGCTTCCTGGGTCGGCCCGCCGTCGGTCATTTCCAGCACCGCGCGACGCACCGCGCCCAGCCAGCGCTGCACTTCCGAGGTCAGCAGGCTGAGCACGCGGGCATGGGTCACCCATGTCTCCGGCAGCTGGCCCAGCGAGCCGCGGTACATCGGCTCCTTCTCGTCCGGATCGGGGATCCATGCCAGCCGGATTTCGCGTTCGAGCTCTTCCAGCGTGTCGCTCAGTTCCTGCAGCTTCTCGTCGCCCTGGTCCAGGCTCAGCTTGCCCAGCCGTTCCTTGTCGGTCAGCGAATACGCCGCGTGCACCTGGCGGCCGAGCCGGCTCAGCTGGCGCACCGCGGCGTTCATGTGGATCTCCGAGGCGCCGCGGTCGATCGCCTTGCCGGGCACGTGGTGGCTTTCGTCGAAGATGTACAGCGTCTCGTCCGGGCGCGGCAGGATCACCCCGCCCCAGGCCGGCTGACCGTCGTCCTCGTCGCCGCTGCCGGTGCCGGGCATGGTCAGGTCGGCCAGCACCAGATCCTGGTTGGCCACGATGATCTCGGCATCGTCGGCGGCGCGTCGCGCGGCGAAGAACGGGCAGCTCATGAACTGTCCGCAGCGGCGCCCGGTGCAGCCGCCGGCGCTGGTGGTGATCATCGGCCGCAACAGGTCGCTGACCGGCTCCGGCGCACTGTCCATGTCGCCGTCCCACTCGCGGTGGTCGAAGGCCTCGCGCAGCTTGGCCAGCGCCTGTTTGTCGCGTGCCTGCGGCGGCTTGGTCCACAGTGCCAGGTCGGCATCGAACCCGGCCAGGCCCATCTGCTGCCCGGTGTCATTGATGCTGTTGGCCGCCATCAGCAGGTTGCGTGGGCACAGGTAACGGCCGCGGCCCTTGGCCAGCGCCACCTTCGCCTCGATGCCGTTGAGCTGCAGGTACAGCGGGATGTCGCGCTGGACCAGCTGCTCCTGCAGCGCCACCGTGGCGGTGGCGATCAGCAGCTTCTTCTTCTGCTTGCGCGCGACTTCCACGCCGGCAATCAGGTAGGCCATCGACTTGCCGGTGCCGGTGGGTGCTTCGATCACCGCGATGCCGCCTTCCCCGGCCAGCGCCTTGGCCACCTCGGCGATCATCCGCCCTTGCGAGGCGCGTGCGCGGAAGCCCGGCAGGCCTTCTTTCAGGCGCGCGTAGGCGGCGCGGATGGCGTCTTTGGTGGTGTCGGCAAGCATGGATGGATCGAAAACCCGAGGCGCGATTGAAGCGTGGCGCATGAGCGGCGGCTGGCCGCATGCAGGGCGACAGTTTATCGGTATTGCACGACGTGCCGCTTGCGGGCACGCTGGATGGGCCGGTGCTTGAGGGGGTCGGACTCTGGAGTTTCATTGATGAAGCATGCGCATGCGGTTGAGTCGACGCCGTACGGCGGGTCGCTGCCACCAGACTGGCTGGCCCGGCTGATCGTGGCGCATGCGCCGGACGAGGTGGCCGGGGTGATCGTGTCACTGCTCCGGAACCAGCCCGGTTGCCTCGATGCCCGCGTGTTGCCCGGTGTGGATGCCTTGCGTGAAGCGCGGGCATGGCTGCCGGTGGAAACCACTGCCACGTGGCTGGATGCCGTTGGCCGCGAGGACGGCGTGCACTGGCATGCAGACGGGCGGCATGCCGCGGTCCGCCTCTGTGCGCAGCCGGAGCCGACGATCCTGCTGCTGCAATTGCAGGACGGACATGCCGGCGGGGATTTCTTCGAGCCGCTGCTCGAACCACTGCGACTGGCCGGCCAGCATCTGCGGCGCGCGCTGGAATGGGCCGAGCTGAAGGACTCCCACGAGCAACTGGAGCGTTCGGAGAACCTGCAGCGCGCATTGTTCGCGATTTCCGATCTGGCCGGTTCGGATCGCGACATGCCATCGATGTTGCGCGGCATCCACGCCATCGTCAGCACGCTGATGTATGCGGAAAATTTTTTCATCGTGATGCACAACGCCGTGCGTGACACGATCCGTTTCCTGTACTACGTCGACATCAAGGATCCGGTGGCGCCGGGCAACGGGCAGGACATCCCGCTGGGCGTGATCGAACATACGCTGACCTGGTACGTGACCTGTGACGGTAAGGCGCGTCGCGGCAACGCCGAGGCATTGCGTCGCCAGGTGGTCGGACCGGTGAGGCAGATCGGGCCGGACAGCTATGACTGGCTTGGCGTGCCGATGCTGCGCGACGGCCAGCTTGGTGGCGCGTTGGTGGTGCAGAGCTACCGGCCGGACGTCGGTTTCAGCGAAGAGGACCAGACCCTGCTGGAGTTCGTGGGCAGCCATATCCTCACCGCGCTGGAGCGCAAGCAGGGCAAGGAGGATCTGGAGCGGCGCGTGCAGTTGCGCACCCGGCAACTGGCTGAGGCCAACCGCGGCCTGCAACTGGAGATCCTCGAGCGGCAGCGCGCCGAGCACCTGCAGGTGGCCCTGTTCAAGATCGCCGAACTGGCCACGGCGGATATCGACCAGGCCGAGTTCTACCGGCGTGTGCACAAGGTGGTCGGCGGTTTGCTGAATGCGGAGAATTTTTTCATCGCGCTGCTCTCCGATGATCGCCGGCAACTGACGTTCCCGTATTCCGTGGATGCGGTCAGGGCCCCTCCGGCCACGCGTCCGCTCGGCCGGGGCCTGAGCGAATACGTGCTCCGGCGCGGCGAAGCGCTGCGTGCCGACAATGCCGACATCGAGGAGATCGCCCGGCACGGCGAGATCGCGCCGGGACGCTCCGGCGCGCCGGCAATGAGCTGGCTCGGCGTGCCGCTGATCGTCGGTGACGAGGTGATCGGGCTGGTGACCGTGCAGAGTTACCGGATCGAGGTGGTGTACAGCCGGGCCGACCAGGAACTGCTCAGCTTCGTCGCCTCGCAGATCGCCAACAGCCTGACCCGGCGGCGTTCCGCCGAATCGCTGCGACGTGCCTACGAGCAGCTCGAACACCGGGTGGAGGAGCGGACCCTGGCGCTGCGCAAGGAGATCGTCGAACGCGAGCGCGTGCAGGACCAGTTGCGGCACCAGGTGATGCACGACTCGCTGACCGGCCTGCCCAATCGCGGCTATCTGCGCGAGCGCATCGAGCGTGCGCTGATGTCGGTACGTCGAGATCCATCGCACCGTTGTGCCCTGCTGTATCTGGACGTGGACCGTTTCAAGGTCATCAACGACAGCCTGGGCCATCTGTCCGGCGATCAGGTGCTGAAGGAGGTGGCCAGCCGTCTGGCGGGTTGCGTGCGGCATCCGGATCTGGTGGCGCGCTTGTCCGGGGACGAGTTCGCGATCCTGCTCGAACAGGTGGATCAGCCGTCGTTGGCCACGGCCGTGGCGCAGCGCGTGGCGGATGCGCTGTCCACTCCCCTGCCGGTCGCCGGCAAGGAGTTGCAGGTGACGGCCAGCATGGGCATCGCGATCGGCGACAGCCGCTACGGCACGGCCGACGAAGTGCTTCGCGATGCCGACATCGCGCTGTATCGCGCCAAGGAACTCGGGCGCAAACGCTACGAGCTGTTCGACGAAACGCTGGCCAGGAACGTGGTCGACGTGCTGACGCTGGAAGGCGAATTGCGCCAGGCCCTGCAGCACGACCAGTTCGAGCCGTACTACCAGCCGATCAGCCGGCTCGACTCCGGCAAGGTGGTGGGTTACGAGGCGTTGATCCGCTGGAACCATCCCAAGCGCGGCGTGCTGCCGCCGGCGGATTTTCTCAAGGTTGCCGAGGACAGCGGGCTGATCGAGGCGATCGACTGGCGCATGTTCGAGCTTGGCTGCCGCTTGTTGCAGCAGGGCTGTGCCGACACCTTCATGACCTTGAACGTGTCGGCGTTGCACCTGCGCCACGCGGATTTCGACACCCGCCTCGTCAACTTGCTGGAGGCTACCGGGCTTGCCGCATCGCGGCTGGTGGTCGAGGTTACCGAAGGCTCATTGCTGGACAATCCCGAGCGCGTGCGTGCCACGCTGGAGCGGCTGCGTGCAATCGGCATCGGTGCCGCGCTGGACGATTTCGGCACCGGCTATTCATCGCTCAGCTACTTGCATTCGCTGCCGCTGCGCATCCTGAAGATCGACCGCGCCTTCGTGCAGGAGCTGGACAAGGGCGACAACTCGTCCAGTACCACCGTGGTCGCCGCGATCCTGGCCCTGGCGCGGGCATTGAACATCCAGGTCATCGCCGAGGGCATCGAAACCGGGACCCAGCGCGACGTGCTGCTGGCCATGGGCTGCGAGATGGGTCAGGGCTACCTGCTGGGCCGGCCGGCACCGATGCGGCACTGGCTGGATCAGTCGGAGAGGCGAGCAGCGAGCACGCCGATTCCGTAGGGCGGGCACTGCTCGCGGCTTTCGTACGACTCGGGCTCCGCAACGTCGGGCGATGCCCGACCTGCGGGAATCCACATGCGCGAGGCGGATGGGGCCATCCATCCCCGCCGGATCAGCCCCCGGCGGCGATCTGCCGCAAGGCCTGCTCGAACACTTCCGGCGGCTGGCCGCCCGGGATCAGGTGCTGGCCGTTGACGATGGTCGCCGGCACCGAGTTGATGCCACGTGACTGGAAGAACTGCTCCTGCTCGCGCACCTCGGCGGCGAACTCATCGCCGTCCAGAATCTGCCGTGCCCGTTCGCCATCCAGCCCGGCCTCGACCGCCAGTCGCTGCAGCGTGTCGTGCGAGCTCACGTCCTCGCCATCGGTGAAGTACGCGCGCAGCAGGATCTGCTTCAGCACCAGCTGGCGGCCTTCTTCCTCGCCGGCCCAATGCAGCAGGCGGTGCGCGTCGAAAGTGTTGTAGATGCGGCTGCGCCGGTCCATGTTGAAGGTGAAGCCCAGCGCCGCACCGCGCTCGCGGATCGCCTCGCGGTTGGCGTCGATCTGCTCGGCGGAACTGCCGTACTTGCGCGCGATGTGATCGGTCGCGTCCTCGCCCTCGGGCACCATTTGCGGGTTCAGCTCGAACGGCTGGAAGTGGATCTCGGCACTGACCTCGCCCTCCAGTTTGCCCAGCGCCTGCTGCAGCGAGGCCAGTCCCACCGCGCACCATGGGCAGGAAACGTCGGAAACGAAGTCGATGCGGAGCGGGGTGGTCATGGCGGATGTTCCTGCGAAGGTGAGGATCCCGAAATGGGGCGGGTGAACAGCGCTTCAAGGAAGTTTGTGCAAGGCGATGGATCCGGATTCGCAAGACATGAGATTCCGGCGGCTAAACTGATCTGTCGTGCGGGCATGGTAATGCCCGTTTTGTCATGACGTGTCAGTTCACGAGCATTTCCAATGCCACATCGCCAAGCGTTGCCGGGGGCAGTGATCATTCCAGCAGGCTTCTTGCCTGATCGGGTGGTGTGGCGATGAAGGTCAGGGCTCATCTTGCAACCTGGCTGCGTATTCGCCAGCAGCCCGTCTGGAAACTTCTGGCGGCTGACAGCGCACCATTGATTGCCGCCTTGCTGCAAGGTCTGCTGCTTGACGGGGATCGACAGTTGCCGGCTTCGTTGCTGCATGAGCGGCTGGCACGCGAGTTGGAGGAACTGCGGGCACATGGCTATGCGGTGTCGCGCACGGCACAGGCCTATGTCGCCGACTGGCTGGCGGCAGGTTGGCTGGAGCGACGCTTTCCCGAAGCCGCCAGCGAGGAACTCTACGAACTCTCGACCCAGGCCATCGGTGCGCTGCGTTTCCTGGGCAGCCTCGACGCCAGCCGCAGTGTGGCAACCGAAAGCCGGTTGGCGCTGGTAATCCAACAACTGGTGCAATTGGCACGCCAGACCGATGGCGACCCGCATACCCGGCTGGCCGAACTCCTGGCGGAGCGCGAGCGCATCGACGCGCAGATCGCCGCTGTCAGCGAGGGGCGGGTGGACGTGCTGGATGATGTCCGTGCGCTGGAGCGGGCGCGGGAAATCATCGCCTTGTCCGATGAGCTAGCCGAGGATTTCCGGCATGTGCGCGATGATTTCCAGCGACTGGATCGGGAGTTCCGCGAGCGGATCATCGATGACGACCGTCAGCGCGGCGAGGTGCTGGAAGCACTGTTCTCTGGTGTCGACGTGATTGCCGAAAGCGAGTCGGGCCGAAGCTTCGATGCATTCTGGCGATTGCTCACCGATGCGGAGCAGAGCAGTCAACTGGAGGCGGCGGTGGATGCCGTGGCCAGTCGCCCGTTCGCACGTGCGCTGGACCGGCGTGAACGCAGTTTTCTTTTGCATCTGACACGTACCCTGCTTGATCGTGGTGGGCACGTTCACGACGTGTTGCAGCATTTCGCACGCAGCTTGAAAGGCTTTGTGCAAAGTCGTGCCTACCTGGAGCAGCGTCGCCTGCACCAGTTGCTCAAGCAGACCCAGGCCGAGGCACTGAGATTGCGCGATCAGGTACGCAGCAACGAAGGCGTCGGCTACACGCTGATCCTGAGCGGCGCCCGTCTCCACTCGCTGTCGCGCTGGCGGTTGAATGATCCGCGCAACAGTCAGGTCGACGGCAGCATCACGCGTGCCGACAGCGCGGCGATCACGCTGGACAGCGTGGGTGAGCTGGTGGCGCAGTCTGAAATCGACTTCCGTACGTTGAAGCAGCAGGTCCGGGCCCTGCTGGCCGAGCGGACACAGTGCTCCGTCGGCGCGGTACTCGAACGTTATCCGGCCGGACAGGGGCTGGGCAGCGTGATCGGCTACGTGGCGCTGGGCAGCCGGCATGGCATGGTAGTGGCTGACCGTTTCGAGTCGGTGGGCTGGCTTGGTGAGGATGGTTGCCAGCGCCGTGCGCGGATTCCCCTGTTGTATTTCCTCAAGGAAAAACGCGATGAACTGGTCTGAAGACAGCAGCGACCCATCACCGGAAGAGGTGGGTGATCCGGCGCTGTTCCCCGGTGACACCGGCAGCTTGCCTTTCGAGGCGCGTCGCGTGTTGTGCCAACTGCTGGCGGGTCCCAGCGTGGATGCCGAGCGTCATGCCCTGCTGTGGCCGGTGCTGTTGCGGGAGGAGGCTGCCATCCGTGTGCGCCTGAATGAATTGTTCCTGGAGCTGGTGCTTGATCGCGACCTGCGGGTGGCGTTCGTGCGCCAGGCAGATACCGGCGAGCTGGAAACGCCGATGCTGTTGCGTTCCAGCCCACTCACCTTCATTGATTCGGTGCTGTTGCTGAGCCTGCGCCAACGCCTGGCCGAGGCCGAGGCACATGGCCAGCGCGCGGTGGTGGAGGGAGATGAACTGCACGCGCAACTGGCCGTGTACGAGCCGCCGCAAGGCACGGACCGGGCCGGCTTCACCAAAAAGCTCAATGCGGCCATCGAAAAGATGAAGAAGAACAACGTGCTGCAGCTGATTCGCGGCAGTGAGGGGCGTTACGAGGTCTCGCCCACGCTGAAGCTGCTGTTTTCCGCCGAGGACGTGCAGGCGCTGGGGGCCGTCTACCGCGAGTACATGACTGGCCGGCATGGTGGCGAGCGGCTGTCGGACGAGGAGGACGAGTGATGAAGAAAAACGGCGAGGCTTCGTCCCTGTTTCTGTCCGATCTGCCCACGCCGCGCGAGGAGCAGTTCCGCATGCGCCGCCTGCAGGTGCTCAACTGGGGCACGTTCTCGGGTCTGCACGAGATACCGATTGCCGAGCGTGGCTTTTTGTTCGTGGGACGTTCCGGCTCGGGCAAGTCGACCCTGCTGGATGCGATGTCGGCCTTGCTGGTGCCACCTTCGCTGGTCGATTTCAACGCTGCCGCGCGTGAAAACGAGCGCAGTGGGCGCGATCGTTCGCTGGTGTCGTACGTGCGTGGTGCCTGGGCTGACCAGCACGACGAGGATTCGGGTGAGGTCGCCACGCAGTATTTGCGCAAGGGGGCGGCCTGGTCGGCTCTGGCGCTGGAATATCGCAATGCATTGGGCCGTTGCGTGAGCCTGGTGAGAATACTGTGGATACGCGGCAACAGCTCCACCGCCGCAGACGTGCAAAAGCATTTCATCGTTGCTGAGCGGCCGTTCGACCTTGCCACGGAACTGGACGGCTTCGATCTTGATCTGCGCAGGCTCAAGCAACGTCTCGTCGACGTGCACCACCACGACAGCTTCAACGCCTATGCCGAACGCTTCCGTCGTCTGCTTGGCATCGGCAACGACACCGCACTGCGATTGCTGCACAAGACCCAGTCGGCAAAGAACCTTGGTGACCTCAACCACTTTCTGCGCGATTTCATGCTGGAGCGCCCGGAAACTTTCGCCGTCGCCGAGCGCCTGGTTTCCGAATTCGCCGAACTCGACGAGGCACACAAGGCGGTCGTCACCGCGCGTGAGCAGATTGAAACCTTGGTGCCGGCACGTACCGCTCACGATCGCTTGATGGACGTGCGCCGTGAACGCAGCGAACTGGACGAGCTGCTGGCTGGCATGGACGGCTACCGCGAGCTCCAGCGGCTGCGCCTGCTCGACGCGCGGCTGGCCGAGCTGGATACGCTGGAGCGGGGGCTTGAAGGTGAGGAAAGTCGGCGCCAACAGGTGCTGGAACAGCATCAACGTGAGCTTGGCGAGCTGCAGGTGCGCCATCGAGAGCAGGGTGGCGATCGGATCGAGCAATGGCAACGTGAACATGCAAGCGTGTCGCGTGATCGCGACACCTGCTTGCGCCACCGTGGCGTGGCTGAGGCTGCTTGCCGGGATCTGGGCTGGCAGCTTGCCGGAACGCCACAGGGTTTCGCCGAACAGCTCGCCGAGGCACGCAGCCTGCTTGATGCCGGTCAGGACGCCGCCGCCGCCGCCGACCAGCGCATGCTGGAACTGGGCATGCAGAAGAAGCAGGCCGAGCTGGATTTTTCCAGGGCACGTGCCGAAATCGCTGCGCTGGAAAAGCATCCGTCAAACATTCCCGAAGCCATGCAGGCATTGCGCAGCCGGTTGTGTGCGGCCGTGGGCCTGGCCGAAACCGCGTTGCCGTTTGCCGGCGAACTGATCCAGGTACGTGCGGACGAGGCAGCATGGAGTGGCGCAATCGAGCGCCTGCTGCACGGCTTCGCGTTGTCGTTGCTGGTGGATGAGCGGCACTACGCCAAGGTGGCCGCCTGGGTGGACGCCACGCATCTGGGCGGCAAGCTGGTTTATCACCGCATTGGCGCCGCCAGCGTGTTGAACGTGTCCACGTCACCGCCGCGATCGTTGTTGCACAAACTGGAGCTTGCTTCGCACGTGCACCAGGAGTGGCTGCAAGCGGAGCTGCTACGCCGCTACGACTACGCCTGCGTGGACAGCGTGCAGGCGTTGCAGCGCAGTGAGCGTGCGATCACCGTGCAAGGCCAGATCAAGCATGGCCGCAGTCGCCACGAGAAGGATGACCGTCGCAATGTCGATGACCGTCGTCATTGGGTGCTGGGTTTCGACAATCGCGACAAACTGGCGTTGTACAAGGTCGATGCCGGCACATTGGCGCAGAAGATTGCCGATGCCGACCATGCGATCGAGGCGATCAATGTCGAGCGCCGGCAACGAGCCAGCCACGCCGCTGCGGCGCAATCGCTGGCCAATCTGCGTTGGAGCGACATTGACGTCGCGCCACTGCTCGCGCGGCTGGATGTCATCGAGGCCCAGTTGAAGGAATTGCGAGAAGGTGATGTGACACTACGCGAGCTGGGTGATCGCATTGAAGCTAAGGGCAACCAGGTGAAACAGGCGGAGAATGACTTGCTTGAGGTACGCGCCCAACGCCAGTCCCATCATGGTGAGCGCGACGCGCATCGGTCCCAGCGAGAACACTGTTGCAAAGCAGTTGAGGCCATGCCGCTGACACCATTTCAGCAGCAGGGGCTCGATGCGCACCGGGATGCCGGCGCCTCATTGACACTTGGCAACCTTGAGGCACAACTGCGTGCCATCGACCGTGGCTTGCAGAATGGAAGCCGTGAGCTACAGGACGAGGCCAACAAGCTGGCCAACGTCATAGTCTCCCGCTTCGAAATTTTCTGCCGCCGCTGGCCGCAGGATGCCGGCGACGTACAGGCCAACCTGGAAAGCGCGGCGGATTTCTTCGCCCGCCTGGAACGCCTCGAGCGTGATGGACTGCCTGCGCACGAAGCCCGTTTTTTCGACATGCTGAAGACCCAGAGCGGGCAGAATCTGGTGGCGTTGCAGACGCATATCGCACAGGCGCACAAGGCGATCCGCGCGCGCATGGAAGACGTCAATGCCAGTCTGGAAACCGTGCCGTTCAATCGCGGCAGCATTCTGCAGATCCAGCCGGAAGATCGCCGGTTGCCGGAGGTCATCGAGTTTCGCCAGCAACTGGCCTCGGTTCTGGGCAGCCACAAGACCGACGACCACGAGCTTGCCGAAGTGCAGTTCGACGGGCTGCGCAAGCTGGTCGGGCGGCTGTCTTCCGCCGAGCCGGAGCACCGGCGTTGGCGCGAGCAGGTACTGGACGTGCGTTTGCATGTGGAGTTCATCGGCGAGGAGCTTGACGCGCAAAGCCGCCGCCAACTGGAGGTCTATCGCAGTGGCGCCGGCAAGTCCGGTGGTCAGCGCCAGAAGCTGGCCACTACCTGTCTGGCTGCGGCGCTGCGCTACCAGCTCGGTGACGAGGATGGCGGCGTGCCGCAATACGCGGCGGTGGTGCTGGATGAGGCGTTCGACAAGGCAGACAACGAATTCACCGCCATGGCCATGCGCATTTTCGAGAACTTCGGTTTCCAGATGATCGTGGCGACCCCGCTGAAGTCGGTGATGACACTGGAGCCATTCATCGGCGGCGCCTGTTTTGTCGAGATCACCGGCCGTCACGATTCTGGCGTGCTGATGATCGAGTATGACGCCGCCAGTCAGCGCCTCGACCTCCCACGCGGCACCCCCGGGGCTGACGATGCGCGACCCTGAGCAGGCCATCGCGTTGCTGCGTGAACGCTGGCGACGCCATGCGGGAGATTGGCTTGGCGGTGGCGGCAACTGGCCGTTGAGCGTGCCGCTGGGTGTGCCTGGTGAACGTCAGGCCAGCGTGCAGTGGGCGTCATTCGAAGCGTGGCGTTCGGCGTGGAAGGTCTGGCCTGGAGGGAAAGTTGGCTGGACCGAGCGACGTTGGCCACTGCTCGGTCGGCAGGCGGTACCGGAAACTTTGTCGGTGTCCGATGCGGATGCCTTGGCGGAGCTGGTTGGTGAAGCCGCAGGCTGGCAGCGCGCGTGCGCGCGTTTCGCAGCATGGACGCGGCGTTGGCCACTGCTGGCCGACAGCCTGCGGCGCCAATATGCCTTGCTGGCCGATGCCGGTGATGCCGAGTTTGCCCGCCTTGGTGACATGCTGGATTGGCTGCAACGTCATCCTGAGTCGAATCTGTTTGCCCGCCAGTTGCCGGTTGCCGGGCTGGACAGCAAGTGGCTGGAAACCCGTACCGGGTTGCTTGGCGGCTGGTTGCGCACGTTGGTTGATCTGCCCGACAGCATGGATTTCTGGCAGGCCAGCGGGCTGCGTCGCGAGGCCGACCGGCTGCGTCTGCGCGTGCTCGATCCGGTACTGCGCCGGTGCGTGGGCGGCTTGGGTGACATCCATGCTCCCTTTGAGCAGCTGGCCTCGTTGGAGCTGCCCGCAAGACACGTCTTCATCGTCGAGAACAAGCAGACTGGCCTGGCGTTCGACGATCTTCCCGGTGCGGTTGTACTGATGGCCCGTGGTTACGCGATTGACCGACTGAACGAGTTGCCCTGGGTGTGTGACGCCGATGCTGTGCACTACTGGGGAGATCTGGATACTCATGGCCTGGCCATACTCGGCCGCTTGCGTGGCCATCTGCCGCAAGTGCGTTCCGTGTTGATGGACGAGGTGACACTGCTGGATCACCGCAGCTTGTGGGGTACCGAACCCCAACCGCATCGGGCCGAGGTGATCGACCATCTGGAGGCTGCCGAATTGGCGCTGTATCGCGATCTTCGGCGAGACCGCTGGGGTGTGCGCGTGCGCCTGGAGCAGGAGCGGATTGGCTGGGATTTGGCGTGGGCGAGGATTCGCTCGGTGGCATCACCTGCTTTTTGAATCGTCAGGCGTGTATGGCGAAGTATTGAATCAAGTGACGCTGTCCGGGAAAAGGGCAAGTCGGCGTCTTTTTCCGGTGGCGCTGTCTGCCAGCAAACTCGGCAAGATTTGCAGAATCGGGTGGTCGAGGCCGTCGTCGCGCATCCGGCGGGCCAGGTCGCTGGCGTGGTCGGGCAGGGCTTCGGCCATGGTGGTGATGCGCGTGATGCCGGCGTCGACATCGACCCGGGCACCGCGCAGCAGGGATTCCCAGTGGTGCCGGCGGATGTCGCGCAGGCGATAGGTGTTGCCGACCTTCATCGCCATGACCAGCTTGTCCTGGCGCAGCGACGGATAGGGTAGGGCGCTGCCGAGATCGTACAGCGGCGCCAGCCGCACGCGCCCGCCGCGGCCGAGCAGCAGCGCGTAGTTCTTCGCGTGTGCATCGGTGCCGGCGATCAGCCAGTTGAAGGCGAGGGCATCGATGAAGGTTTCCACGTCGCGGGAAGGGGCACTGGAGTGCGTGCGCAGCAGCTCGACGATGGCCAGCGGCCCCGGGCCTCCATCGCTCTGGTATTTGCGTGTCGGCGGGATGGCCATGGCCTGGCACAGGTCTTCCTGATGCACGCGCAGCCAGCGGCCATGCTGTTCGACGCGGTCGAAGCGGGTGACCACGATGGCCGGCTCGCCATCGAAGCGATGTACTGCCGAGTCGGCCGCCGGCAGGCCCAGTCGTCGTGCCAGGGCCAGGCAGAAGTGCTCGTTCTCGGCGTGACCGTCGAACGCGGCGGTCGGTGGTTTCAGGATGTGCGTGGTGGGCGTGCGACCGGCGGGGATGCCCCAGCGGCCATCCTGCCGCAGCAAGGCCGTTTTCGGTTGGGCACCGGCAAGACTGAACTGGCCGTGGTCGGTGGCGCGGCGGGTGGCGGAAGGGTCTTGCCGCAGGGTGCGCAGCCGCTCGCCGATCTCGACCTCATCCAGCCAGCTGATGTCGTCGGTGGCCTGCATCTGCATGATCGGCACGCGCTCCGGCGGCACGAATTGCACCGCGCCGGCGCAGTCTTCGCCGATGTGGGCCAGCAGGCTGAAGGCATGGCGTGCGGATACCCGGAACTGCCTGGCCCAGCGTGCCAGGATCTGTTCGTTGTCGGGAAGCAGGCCCCACAGAAAGGCGTCGATGGCCGCGTGCGAATGGGTTGCACGCAGCAGCGGCATCGACAGCGACAGTGGCAAGGCGTCAGCTTGCTCCTGCCACGAGGGCGCGTAGTCGAACCGCAGGCGGCCGCTGCGCTCGTGATGCACCGTGCCGATCACGGCACCGTTCATCAGTGCGGTGAGCGTACGTGTCGTCATCGCGAGGGTTGCCTGGCGGCATCGATGATGGCGTCGATGTCGATGTCCGGAGTGTCGGCGACATGGCTGTATGTGGTGGTCTGACCGGCTTGCAGCGGACTGCCGAGCGTGTTCAGTGCGCGCAGGATCAACCCCATTTCGGCGCGCGGCTTGCCTCGCTCGACTTCCACCACCCATTGCCGGCTGACCCCGATGCGGCGGGCCAGCTCGGCCTGGCCGAGTCCGGCTTTCTTGCGGGTTTCGCGCAGCAGGGCACCGATGTCCTGGGGCGTCCGGATGAACATGATGACCTCGGTGTCGCCGTATGGCGACATTCATGAATGTCGGCGATCGAAGACAATATAGCGTTGTCGCCGATAGCTGACAACTCTGGCAGGTGTCAGTTTCCCATGATGTTTTTTGCCACCGCCTCGGCCACGCGGATGCCGTCCACCGCCGCCGAAAGAATGCCGCCGGCGTAGCCAGCGCCTTCGCCGGCCGGGTACAGGCCCTGTGTATTGAGGCTTTGCAGGCTGTCGTCGCGCTTGATCCGCAGTGGCGAGGAGGTGCGCGTTTCCACGCCGGTGAGGATGGCGTCGTGCATGGCGTAGCCGCGGATCTGCCGCTCGAACGCGGGCAGTGCTTCGCGGATCGCGGCGATGGCGTAGTCGGGCAGGGCGCTGTCGAGGCTGCCCAGGCTGACGCCGGGCTTGTAGGACGGCTGTACGTCACCGAAGTCGTGCGATGCGCGGCCGGCCAGGAAATCGCCGACCAGTTGCGCCGGTGCGCTGTAGTCGCCGCCGCCCAGGGTATAGGCGTGGCTTTCCAGCGCACGCTGCAAGGCGATGCCGGCCAGCGGGCTGCCGCTGTCGTCGTACGGTGCGAAGTCGGCCGGGTCGATGCCGACCACCACCGCCGCGTTGGCGTTGCGCTCGTTGCGCGAGTACTGGCTCATGCCGTTGGTGACCACCCGGTCCGGCTCGCTGGTGGCCGCCACCACCGTGCCGCCCGGGCACATGCAGAAGCTGTACACCGAGCGGCCGTGGCCGGCGTGCTTGCCCTTGCAGTGGTGAACCAGCTTGTAGTCGGCGGCGCCGAGGATCGGATGGCCGGCCTGCGGGCCGAAACGGGCGCGGTCGATCACCGACTGCGGATGCTCGATGCGAAAGCCGATCGAGAACGGCTTGGCCTCCATGAACACGCCGCGCTCGTGCAGCATCGCGAAGGTGTCGCGCGCGCTGTGCCCCGGTGCCAGCACCACATGGTCCGAGTGCAGCTCCGAGCCGTCGGCCAGCACCACGCCGCGAATGCGCTGACGGCCATCGCCGGCCGGCTCCAGCAACACGTCGTCGACGCGCTGGCTGAAACGGATCTCGCCGCCCAGCGACTCGATCGTCTCGCGCATGTTCTCCACCATCGACACCAGCCGGAAGGTGCCGATGTGCGGCTTGCTGACGTAGAGGATCTCCTCCGGCGCGCCGGCCTTGACGAACTCGGTCAGCACCTTGCGCCCGTGATGCAGCGGGTCGCGGATCTGGCTGTGCAGCTTGCCGTCGGAGAACGTGCCGGCGCCGCCCTCGCCGAACTGCACGTTCGACTCGGCATGCAGGTTGCGCTTGCGCCACAGGTCCCAGGTGTCCTTGGTGCGCTCGCGCACCGCCTTGCCGCGATCGAGGATGATCGGCCGGAAACCCATCTGCGCCAGGATCAACCCCGCGAACAGCCCGCACGGGCCGAAGCCGATCACCAGCGGCCGTTGCGCGAGCCGCTCGGGCGCCTTGGCCACGAACTGGTAGCCGGTGTCCGGCGTCGGCTGCACATGGGCATCGTCGGCAAAGCGCTGCAGCAACTCGGCTTCGCGCGGCGTGTCCACGTCCAACGCGTAGATCAGCATGATCGCCCCGCGCTTGCGCGCGTCGTAACCGCGCCGCGCCACGGTGTAACCGGCCAGATCGGCCGCCTTGATGCCCAGCCGCGTGCAGATTGCCTCGCCCAGCGCGGCCTCGGCATGGTCGAGCGGCAGCTTCAGGTCGGTCAATCGCAGCATGGGGGCAATCCGGGCACGGGAACGGAGGCGGATTTTCGCAGATATCGCCGTCGGAGGATGACCTGCGTAACGGCCTCAGGCCTTGCCGATGAAATCGCTCTTGCCCAGTTCCGCGCCGGCCTCGCGCAGGATGTTGTAGGCGGTGGTGCAGTGGAAGAACAGGTTGGGCAGGAGGAAGCCGAGCAGGTAGGACTGGCCGTCGAAGTTCATCTCGCCGCTGCGCATCTTCAGGTGGATGGCGCGGGTTTCGCTGCCGTCGATCTGTTCGGCGCTGAAGCCGTTGACGTAGGCGGTGCAGCGGGCGATGCGGTCGAAGGCCTGTTCCAGGGTGGTTTCGTTGTCCTCGAACGACTGCGGTCCGACGCCGGCGAGGCGGGCGGTGCCGCGGCTGGCCATGTCGCAGGCGATCTGGATCTGCTTGATCAGCGGCAGCATGTCGGGGATCAGCCGGGTCTGCAGCAGCACTTCGTCGCTGACGTTTTTCGCCTTGGCGTGTTCGGCACCTTTCTTCAGCACGTGGGCGAGGTTGCCCAAGGCGCGGGTGAATACGGGGACGGACGCCTGGTACATGGACAGGGTCATGGTTGTGGTTCCTGCGGTGGTGGTTGCGGGGATTCGTTGAGGTGCGTGGCGGCCAATGTGGGTGGCTCGCCGGGGATGATCGGTGGCATGGCCTCGTCGGGCGGTGCCAATGGCGCGGGCAGTTGGCGGGTGACGCGGGCGGCGATGAACAGCCCGGCCAGCATCAGCACTGCCGAAAGCACGAAGGCGGCGCCCGGCGCGTGGAAGGATGCCTTGGGCGAGATCGACAGCGCGAAGGTCTGGGCAAACAGATAAGGCCCGAAGATGCCGGCGAAGCTGCCCAAGCTGCCGATCGCGCCCTGCAGGCGGCCCTGTTCGGAGGGATCGACCTGCTGGGTCAGGAGCGACTGGATCGGCGGCATCGCCAAGCCCCACAGCGCCAGCAGCGGCACGCCGATCAGGAAGGCCCAGCCGACATCGGCAAGACCCATCACCAGGAAGGCGCCGACGCCGAAGAGCATGCCGGCCAGCAGCACGCGGCGCTCGCCGAAGCGCGGTGCCAGCTTGCCGGTCAGCACCGCCTGCACGAAGCCGTCACAGCCGCCGACCAGCATCAACACGTAGCCCACCGCCTGCGGGCCCCAGTGGTAGCGATAGTCGGCGTACAGCACGAACACGGTCTGCAGCACGTAGTGCGCCAGATAGATCAGGAACAGCACCAGCGCCAGCCCGAACACCTGCGGCGAACGGCGCAACAGTTTCAACGAGCCGAACGGGTGTGCACTGTGCAGTTCGATCTTCGCGGTGCGGCGCTCCTTCGGCAGCGACTCGGGCAGGATGAAAAGGCCGTAGAGGAAGTTGCACAGCGCCAGCCCCGCGGCCACCCAGAACGGCAGGCGCAGCGCGATGTCGCCGAGCAGGCCGCCCAGCCCGGGGCCGATGATGAAGCCGAGGCCGAAGGCGCTGCCGAGGAGGCCGAAGGCAGCGGAGCGCTTTTCCTTGGGCACGATGTCGGCGATGTAGGCGTTGGCGGTGCTGATGCTGGCGGCCGTCATGCCCAGCAGCACGCGGGCCAGGAACAGCAGCCACAGCGTGGGCGCGAGCGCCAGGATCACGAAATCCACGGCCAGGCCGAGGTTGGAGATCAGGATGACCGGCCGCCGCCCGTAGCGGTCCGACAGCGCGCCCTGCACCGGCGAGAACCCGAACTGCACGATGGCGAACACCGTGCTGAACATGCCGACCCACCACGCGGCTTCCGCAATGCCGCCGCCGGCGAGCTGCTCGATCAGATGCGGCAATACCGGGATGACAATGCCGAAGGCCAGCATGTCCAGCAGCACGGTGACGTAGATGAAGGCCAGCGCGGCGCGGTGGCGTGGCGCGGTGGTGGGCGGGGAGTCCATGGGCGGGGCGCGGCAAAAGGGAGGGCACGATAGCCGAACGTTGGCGACGCGGCATGTGCTGTGTGCCATGGACGAGGAACTGTTTGACGAGGGCGATGGCCGAATGCAGGCGGCGCGGCATGTGCCGTGATCCACGACGGAGCCAGCCGGCATCGGTCGCGATACCATGGAAGATCATTTCTTCCAGGAAACCGCCATGCATCGTCGTCTGCTTTCCGTCTGCCTGCTGCTTGCGCTGGCCGGCTGCTCCTCCAGCCAGGATGCTCCGCCGGTGAGTCCCGAGTCGCAGGAAGAACTGGCCCCGGCACCTGCCGCCAGTGTTGCGGTGGCCGATGCCGGCGAGGCACTGGCCGACTACGCCACAGTGAAACTGAGCGCCGACCTGTCCGGCTTTGACGCCGACCAGAAGCGCATGATCGCGCTGCTGGTCGAGGCCGCCGAAAGCACCGACGCGCTGTACTGGCAGCAGTCGTGGGGCGACAAGGACGCGCTGCTGGCGAAGATCACCGACCCGGCCACGCGCGAGCTGGCCGAGGTCAACTTCGGCCCATGGAACCGGCTGGACAACGACAAGCCCTTCGTCGATGGCGTCGGTGCCCGCCCGGCCGGCGCGCAGTTCTACCCGGCCGACATGAGCAAGCAGGAATTCGAGCAGTCCGATGCGAAGGACAAGGCCGGCCTGTACACCCTGCTGCGCCGTGATGACCAGGGCAAACTGGTCAGCGTGCCCTATCACGAGGCGTACAAGCCGCAACTGGAGAAGACCGCCGGCCTGCTGCGCGAGGCGGCGAAGTTGTCGAAGGACGCCGGTTTCACCAAATACCTCGAGATGCGCGCCGACGCCCTGCTCAACGACGACTACCAGCCCAGCGACTTCGCCTGGATGGCGATGAAGACCAATCCGGTCGACATCGTGATCGGCCCGATCGAGACCTACGAGGACCAGCTGTTCGGCTACAAGGCCAGCTACGAGTCCTACGTGCTGATCAAGGACCAGGCCTGGAGCGAGAAGCTGGCGCGCTTCGCCAAATACCTGCCCGAGCTGCAGCGCGAGCTGCCGGTGGATGACAAATACAAGGCGGAAAAGCCCGGCGCGGATGCCGATCTCAACGCCTACTTCGCGGTCTACTACGGCGGCGATGCCAACGTCGGCGCCAAGACCATCGCGATCAACCTGCCCAACGACGAGGAGGTGCAGCTGAAGCAGGGCACCCGCCGGCTGCAGCTGGAGAATGTGATGCAGGCGAAGTTCGACGCCATCATGCTGCCGATCGCCAAGGAGCTGATCGCCGAGGACCAGCAGTCGCACCTGACCTTCGACGCGTTCTTCCAGAACACCATGTTCCACGAGGTGGCGCACGGCCTGGGCATCAAGAACACGCTGGACGGCAAGGGCACGGTGCGCGAGGCGCTGAAGGACCAGGCTTCCAGTTTCGAGGAAGGCAAAGCCGACGTCCTCGGCCTGTACATGGTGGCCGGGCTGGCCGACAAGGGCGAGCTGGACAAGTCCAAGCTGATGGACAACTACGTCACCTTCCTCGCCGGCATCCTGCGTTCGGTGCGCTTCGGCGCCAGCGACGCGCACGCCAAGGCCAACATGGTGCGCTTCAACTTCTTCAAGCAGCAGGGCGCGTTCTCGCGCGATGCCGCCACCGGCCGCTACCGCGTCGACTTCGACAGGATGACCGCGGCGATGAACGCACTGTCGGCCAAGCTGCTGACCATCCAGGGCGACGGCGACTACGCCGCGGCGACCCAGCTGACCGAGCAGATGGGCAACGTTGATGCCGAACTGGCCGGCGATCTCCAGCGGCTGGACCAGGCGCACATCCCGGTCGACATCCGCTTCGAGCAGGGGCTGGATGCGCTGGGGCTGTAACGCGCCCTGCCCAGCCCGGCGGGATGCGCAGGGCGGGCACTGCCCGCGGCTTTTGGTGCCACCGTGACTGCGCGACGGCGGGCCATACCCGCCCTACGCGAGGGTGATTCATTGATGGCGGGCCAGGCCTCATGGCTTGCCGACGCGCGGGGCGGGCATCGCCCGCGGCTTTTGGTGCCACCGTGACTGCGCGATGGCGGGCCATGCCCGCCCTACGCGAGGAGGATTCATTGATGGCGGGCCAAGCCTCATGGCTTGCCGACGCGTAGGGCGGGCATCGCCCGCGGCTTTTGGTGCCACCGTGACTGCGCGATGGCGGGCATGGCCCGCCCTACGTGTGGTTGATCCAGTCGCTGACGACTTGCGGGAATTCCAGATGCAGGTGATGGCCACCGGCCATGCGGGTGATGTCGATCCGGGCCACGCAGTCGGCGCGGGCCTGCATCAGTGCGACCGGTAGATACGGAGCGGCCGGATCGGCCAGCAACAGCCGGGTGGGCGCGGTGATGCCGCGCAGCAGGGCGTGGATCTGTGATTCGGCCAGACGCACCGCGCTGGGCCGGGTCAGGCGCGGGTCGCTTCGCCAGTGCCAGCCGTCAGCGCTTTCGACCAGCCCGCGCTCGATGATCGGGCGGGACAGTTCGGGTTCCAGCCCGCCGACCAGGCTGCGTGCCTGCAGCGCCTGCTCGATGTCGCGGAAGCGGCGCAGCGGCTTGCCTGCGCGGGGTGCCATGGCGTCACGGAAGCGTTGCAGGGTTTGCGTGCCATCGTCGCCGAGCGGACCCAGGCCTTCGATCAGCAGCAGGTGCTCGAAGCGCTGCGGTTGTGCCGCGGCGACCAGTGAGGCCACGCCGGCACCCAGCGAATGGCCGAGCAGGGTGCAGCGTTCGATCTGCAGCGCATCGAGTGCGGCCAGCACCACACCGACGTAGTCGAGATGGTGATAGTTGCTGCCGGGTGGCAGATGGCTGGAGTGGCCGTGGCCGGGCAGGTCCAGCGCGATCACGCGGTAATGCGCGGCCAATCGCGGGGCCAGCAGGGCGAAGCTGCCGGCGTTGTCGAGCCAGCCATGCAGGGCCAGCAGCGGCGGCAGGGTTTCGTCGCCCCACGTCTGGGCGGCCAGTTGCAGGTGCGGTACGGCGATGCGCAGTTCGTGCGGTGTGTTCACCCGGCGGCTTCCGGCCAGCCGGACAGGTGGCGCCGGACCAGCGCGGCGAGGCTGTCGACCTGACCGGCGCCGTCATTGAGCGCGGGGATGTAGCGCAGCGTCTCGCCACCGGCGGCGGTGAAGAAGTCGCGGTTCTGCATCGCGATTTCCTCCAGCGTTTCCAGGCAGTCCACGGCAAAGCCGGGGCAGGCGACGTCGAGCTTTTTCACGCCGTCGGCAGCCAGCTTGCGCACGGTGGCATCGGTGTACGGCTGCAGCCACTGTTCGCGGCCAACCCGCGACTGGAAGCTCAGCAGCATCTCGCCTTCGTCCAGCCCGAGTCGCTGGCGCAGCAGCGCGGCGGTGTGCCGGCACTGGTCGGCATAGGGGTCGCCCAGCCGTGCGTAGCGCTCGGGGATGCCGTGGAATGACAGCAGCAGTTTGTCGCCGCGGCCGTGGCTGGCCCACCACTGCTCGATGCTGGCGGCCAGCGCCTCGATGTGGCCGGGATCGTCGTGGTAGTCGTTGATCGTGCGCAGCTCGGGCGGCCAGCGCAGCTGCTTGAAAGCATCGGCCACGGCATCGATCACCGAGCCGGTGGAGGTGGCCGAGTACTGCGGATACAGCGGCAGCACCAGCAGCCGGCGCACGCCTTCGCGCTGCAACTGCCCGATCGTGTGCGCCACCGACGGTTCGCCGTAGCGCATTGCCATTGCCACACGCAGCGTGCCGGGGCATTGCCGGTCCAGCTCGGCCTGCAGGTTCGTCGCCAGCGATTCGCTGCCGTAGCGCAGTGGCGAGCCGCGTTCGTCCCAGATCCGCGCGTAGGCATGCGCTGAGCGTTTTGGGCGCACGCGCAGGATCACGCCGTGCAGGATCAGCCACCACAGCCAGCGCGGGTAGTCGATCACCCGCGGGTCGCCAAGGAATTCGGCCAGATAGGGACGTACGGCGGCGGCCGTGGGCGCGGTGGGCGTGCCGAGATTGACCAGCAGGACGGCAGCCTGAACGGACGCGCCGGGCGCGGCGTCAGTTGGATCGGCAACGCCGGTATAGTTGTTTTGTGGCATCGTGGCAGTCGTGGCCGGATCAACCGTAAAGTCTGCCACAAGCCTCCGTGTACCGGGTCGCGCCCGTCCCCGTCGAAGCGTCCCATCGAATCCGTGGAGTTCCCCAATGTTGAAGAAACCGCTGCACCGACTGCTGCTGATCGGCATGGCCCTGCTGCTGCCCGTGGCCGCTGCGCAGGCCGAGGATCCACCGCTGGTGCGTGCGACCAACGCGGTGCGCGTGCTCAACGACATCATGCAGGCACCGGACAAGGCGATCCCGCAGGATCTGCTGCGCGACGCCAAGGCGATCGCGGTGGTGCCGGACATGCTCAAGCTCGGCTTCGTGTTCGGCGGCCGCCGTGGCGAGGGCCTGATTTCGGTGAAGACGCCCGACGGCACCTGGTCCAACCCTAGCTTCGTCACCATGACCGGCGGCAGCGTGGGCTTCCAGGCCGGCGTGTCGTCCACCGATGTGATCCTGGTGTTCCGCACCCAGCGCGGCGTGGACTCGATCGTCAACGGCAAGTTCACCCTGGGTGCCGATGCTTCCGCCGCGGCCGGGCCGGTCGGTCGGACCGCCACGGCGGCCACCGACGGCCAGCTGAAGGCCGAAATCTATTCCTACTCGCGTTCGCGCGGCCTGTTTGCCGGCGTGGCACTGGATGGATCGGCGCTGCGCATCGACTATGATGCGAACGCAGCCATCTACGGCGCCGGCATCACGCCGCGGCGCATTTTCGAAGGCGGTGTAAGCAACGTGCCGGCTCCGGTGGTCGATTTCCGCGACCGGCTGGAGGAGTACACCCAGCGATGAGCCGATCCAGCCGCCGTGCCGGCTTGCGGAGCGTCGCTGTTCGCAGCCATCTTGAGGTCAAGTCATGAGCATCACCCATCTGGTTATCCTGCTGATCGTCGTCGTACTGGTTTTCGGCACCAAAAAATTGCGCAACATCGGATCCGACCTCGGCGGTGCCATGCGTGACTTCAAGAAAGGCATGGATGGCGACGACGACGCGAAGTCGAAGAGCGAGGAGCGCCTGCAGGCCGATCCGCCGCCGGCGGAGAATGCCTCGCAGCAGAAGCAGTCCGATTCATCCGAATCGAAGTAATCGCGCACAGGCGCGGGTGGAATACAGGCGATGATCGAGATCAGCTTCAGCAAGCTGGTGTTGCTTGCGCTGGTCGCATTGATCGTGCTCGGCCCGGAGAAACTGCCCGGCGCGGCGCGGACCGCCGGCGCCCTGCTGCGGCGGATCCGCGGCGGTTGGGACAGCGTGCGTGCCGAGGTGGAACGCGAGCTGGAGATCGAGGAGATCAAGCGCTCGGCGCGTGAGGCGGCCGAGCGCGCCGAGGCGCTGCAGAACCAGCTCAAGGATGGCGTGCAACAGGTCCACGGGCCGCTGGAAAAAGTGGTGGACGAAGCCGCAGGCATGGTCCGGCCGGAATCCTCAGACAGCGGCGGGTCTGCTGCCGGTGAAGTGCCGGCGGAAGCATCGTCGCAACCTGCGGAACCGGCCAGGAATCCTCCCGCATGAACACGCCGAAAATCGATGCGCCGGAGGAAGAAGGCGTGGCCGACGACCTGCAGCAGGGCCTGTTTTCACACCTGATCGAGCTGCGCTCGCGCCTGCTCAAGTCGGTGGCAGCGGTGGTGCTGGTGCTGCTGGCGCTGATCCCGTTCGCCAACCGGCTTTATTCCGAATTGTCCGCCCCGCTGGTGGCGCGGCTTCCCGAGGGAGCCCACCTGATCGCCACCGAGGTCGCCAGCCCGTTCGTGACGCCGCTGAAACTGGCGTTCTACACGTCCCTTTTCATCAGCATGCCGGTGATCCTCTACCAGCTGTGGGCATTCGTCAGCCCGGGCCTGTACAAGCACGAGAAACGACTGGCACGGCCGCTGCTGGTGGCGGCGCTGGTGCTGTTCTATCTCGGCTGTGCGTTCGCCTATTTCCTGGTGCTGCCGGCGGCCTTCCGCTTCCTCACCGCGGTGACGCCACAGGGAGTGGAGATGATGACCGACATCAGCCACTACCTCGACTTCGTGATGCTGATGTTCTTCGCCTTCGGCCTGTGCTTCGAGGTACCGGTGGCGGTGGTGGTCCTGGCCGCGATCGGCGTGGTGGACGTGAAGCAGTTGCGCAACAGCCGTCGCTATGCGGTGGTCGGCGCCTTCGCCATTTCGGCTTTCATCACTCCACCGGACATCACCTCGATGATCATGCTGGCGATTCCGATGTGCGTGCTGTACGAGCTGGGCGTGATGGCTGTCAGCTGGCTGGTCAAGCCTTCCGCTTCCGCTGGCGGCAACTCGTGATTCCTCCCGCGTAGGGCGGGCACGGCCCACCATCCGTGAAGCCTCGCGCGATGTGGATGATGCTTTCCCGAGTTTCGGCCCTCAATACAGGTCGATCGGGTCGACATCCAGCGACCAGTGTACGCGGCGGGCCGAGGGCAGGCGCATCAGTCCGGCCTGCCAGTGGCGCAGCATGCCGTGCAGGGTGCTGCGCAGCGGAGCTTCCAGCAGCAACTGGCCGCGATGGCGGCCGGCGCGCAGTGGCATCGGCGCCGGCATCGGGCCGGCGATCTGCAGGGTGGGTTCGGCCGGCACGATCTGGCGGGCGGCCTCGAGGAAGGCGTCGAGTGTTTCGCGATGTGATGCATCGGCGCGCAGCAGCACCTGATGGCTGTAGGGCGGCAACTGGATCAGCCGGCGTTCGTCCAGCAGTTCGCGGGCGCTGGCGGCGTAGCCGTGTGCCAGCAGACCGCGCAGCAGCGGGTGTTCCGGGTGGTGGGTCTGCAACACCACGCGGCCGGGTTTGCGTGCGCGGCCGGCACGGCCGGCAACCTGCACCACCAGTTGTGCCAGCCGCTCGCCGGCGCGGAAGTCGACGCTGTGCAGGCCCTCGTCCACGCCGACGATGGCGGCCAGGGTGAGGTTGGGCAGGTCGTGGCCCTTGGCCAGCATCTGGGTGCCGACCAGAATCGCCGGGCGCTCGTTGTCGAGCCCGGCCAGCAATTGCTCGAAGGCGTCGCGGCGGCGGGTGGTCTCGCGATCCACGCGCAGCACCGGTACCTGCGGGAACCGTGCGGCCAGCGCCTCTTCCAGACGCTCCGTGCCCTGGCCTTGTGGCTTGAGGTCGGCGGCGCCGCATTGCGGGCAGGCGGCGGGCACGCGCTGGCGGTAGTCGCAGTGGTGGCAGATCAGCTGGCGGCGGCCGGCGTGCAGGGTCAGTGGCCGGTCGCAGCGCGGGCAGCCGGCGTGCCAGCCGCAGGCATGGCACAGCAGCACCGGCGCATAGCCGCGGCGGTTGCGGAACACCAGCGCCTGTTCGCCGCGTTCGACGGTTTCGGCCACCGCAGCCAGCAGGCCGGGTGACAGGCCGTGGTCCAGCCGTTGCGCACGCATGTCCAGGATCTGCACCTGCGGCGGACGCGAGGCGCCGGGGCGGGCGCGCAGGTGCAGGCTGCGGTAGCGCCCGGCCTCGACATTGGCCAGCGATTCCAGCGAAGGCGTGCCGGATCCCAGCAGCACCGGCACGCCGAGCGCGCGGGCGCGCACCAGGGCCAGATCGCGGGCGTGGTAGCGGAAGCCCTCCTGCTGTTTGTAGGCGGCGTCGTGTTCCTCATCGACGATGATCAGGCCGGCCTGCGGCAGCGGCGTGAACACCGCCGAGCGGGTGCCCAGCACCACGCGCGCGCGGCCGGCGCGTGCACGCAGCCAGGCGCGCGCGCGGTCGCCCTCGGAGAGGTTGGAGTGCAGCACCTCGACCGCCACGCCAAGGCGCTCGCGCAGCCGGCGCACGGTCTGCGGCGCCAGTCCGATCTCCGGCACCAGCAGCAGCGCCTGACGACCCTGGGCCAGTACCTGCTCGATCAGTGCCAGGTAGACCTCGGTCTTGCCGCTGCCGGTGACGCCGTCGAGCAGGAATGGCTGGTAGCCGCCGAGGCTGGCGCTGACCGTGGCCACGGCCTGTTGTTGCTCGTCGTTGAGTTGCGGGGCGGTCGAGGCCGTTACCGGCCGTTCCTGTGCGGGCCGTTCGCTGCGTTCCAGCAAGCCGGCTGTGGCCAGTCGACGGGCTGCGTCGCGCCAGCCCGGCAGGCGTTCGCCCAGCTCCTGCGCACTGAGCGCGCCATCGGCAAGCAGAGCCAGCAGCCGCTTGCTGTTGCCGCGCCGGCTGCCGGCGTCGTGGGCGCTCTGGCCGGTGAGGGTCAGCGACCAGTATTCGTCGCCGATCGCCGGCGGTGGCTTCGCCTCGCGCAAGGCCAGCGGCAGGGCGTTGGCATAGGCCTCGCCGGGAGCACCGAGCCAGTAGTCGGCGGCCCAGGCCAGGGTTTTCATCAGTTCCGCATCAAGCAGGGCTTCGTCGTCCAGCAGTTGCAGCGCCTGTTTCAGCCGGCTGCCGTCAATGGATGCCTCGCTCCCGATCGACACCACCACGCCGACCCGCTTGCCGCGGCCGAACGGCACCAGCACCCGGGCGCCCACGCAGGCGTGGCCGTTGGCGGGTGGCAGGTAGTCGAACAGGGTTGGCAGCGGCACCGGCAGGGCGACGCGAAGAACATCAGGCATGGCTTACCTCGTGGGCGGCCAGTGTAGCGGTGCCGGAGAGGCTTCGATTCCTCCGTTGCCGACATCGTTTGCGCGGTTTGCCAAGTTGCGTGCCCTTGCTGCCCGGTTATCGAGGAAGCTGAGGTAAGTGGCTATCCCACGGAGGGTTTTGCGTTTATCCACAATATCTGTGGATAAGTCTGTGGATGCAGCGGGGAAGGCGGGCCGCAAACCCCGTCCTGACGCCCTTCCCTACGCCGTGACCATAAATTCGACACGAAAAAAAATCATTTGAAATCAATGATGTGGAACTTGGTGTCAGCAGGTGTTCACGAGGCTGACATTCATCGCCGGGCTACCTTGACAGGCCCTTGACGCTGTGCAAAACCCTTTCTCAGTGCGCCATGCCCAGCGCCGCGGCGACCATCAGCGCCAGCATCAGCAGCCAGAAATAGAACCAGCCGATGAACCAGAATTTCAGCAGGGTCATGGCCCAGCCCTGGCGGTAGACGCGCTTCTGCATGATCAGCAGGTAGGCCGGAACCCACAACATCAGCAGGGTCTGCACCCAGCGCATCGTGTCACTGGCCCACACGGCATGCGGGCGCAGCCAGGTCGACAGCATGCCTGCGGTGATGATCAGCAGCAGGGACAGGAACATGAAGGCGTGGCTGTGCAGGGCCACGATCAGGTGCTCCATGTAGAGCCGCCGGCGGAAGACGTAGAACAGCTTGAGCATGCCGGCGAACAGCGGCACCAGCACGAACATCGCCGCCGGAAGTTTGCCGAAGACGCCATTGATCATGCGCTGCCGGGCCTCGGCGCGGGTGGCGGCATCGCCGTCCTTGAAGGCCCGCCAGTTGGTGTGAAGGCGATGGCTGAGCGCGGTGAGACGATCATTGGCGGCCTGTGGCAGCCAGCTGATGTGCGTGGACGACTCCTTGTCGGTGGCAGGCTCGGGGATCGGCGGCAGGATGACCGAACTGGCCGGCATCGGTGCCTCGCCAAGCTCGACCAAGCGCGCGTTGGCGCGGCGCTGCAGTTCTTCGGCCGCCTGTTCGATCTGCTGTTGCGAAAGGACTCCGTAGGCGCTGATCTGCGGCAGCATTTTCAGCTCACGCTCGAGCAGATGGCGTACTTCTGCGGGGCTGTTGGCCTCGCTGAACTGCTCGCCGGTCACTTTCACCGGGTTGCGCAGGCCGGTTTTCACCCCGGCCACGAAATCGGCGGCGGCGCCCGTGTCTCCCTCCGGCGTGGTCTGGATGACCGTTTCACCGGAGATCCTGTCGGTCAACTGGTCGACCGCCAGATGTGCCACGAAGAAGGACAGCAGGCACAGCACGAACATCAGCCGGAACGGCGCGATGTAGCGCATCCGCCGGCCGGCGAAGTATTCCAGGGTGAGGAAGCCCGGCTTCAGCAGCAGTGGCGGCACGGTGTGCACGATGCGGCTGTCGACGTGCAGCACGGTTTCCACGGTCTCCTCGATCATGTGGTGCATCGGCTTGAGCACGCTGTGGATCGACTGGCCGCATTCGTGGCAGAACTCGCCCTGCATCGCGGCGCCGCAGTTGGCGCAGTGCAGGCCTTCGTAGCTGGTGAGCTGCTTCATTGCGGTTCCTGTTCGTGGCAGCGGGGAATGGTCGCACAGGATCGCCGCGCGACGGTCGTGACCAATGGCTCAGGTAGAATGGCTGGCCCTGGAGTCCATTGCCCCCATGAAGTCCTTCCACCCCGAGCGTGCCCGTCTGGCGCACGAGACGAGCGCGACGGTGCGCCTGGCCCTGCCGTTGATCCTTGCCCAGCTGGCAGCCGTCGGCAGCAACGTGGTGGACGCGGTGCTGGCCGGCCACGTCAGCGCGCATGTGCTCGGCGCAGTGGCGGTGGGCGCCAGCATCTGGTCGCTGGCGATCGTTACCGGCATCGGCATGATGATGGCGGTGCCGCCATCGGTGGCGCAGCTCGATGGCGCCGGCCGGCGTTCCGAAGTGGGCGGCGTGTTCCGCCAGGCATTGTGGCTGGCGCTGGGCATGGGGGTGTTGTTGTGGTTCGCGGTGCGGCATGCCGGGCCGCTGATCGACCTGATCGGGGTCACGCCGAGCCTGCGCGTCGATGTGCAGCGCTTCCTGCTGGCGATCAGCTGGGGTGCGCCTGCACTGACCTGCTATTTCGCGTTGCGCGGGTTGTCCGAGGGGTTGTCGCTGACCCGGCCGTCGATGTATTTCGGCTTCGGTGGCCTGCTGGTGCTGGTGCCGCTGGGCTATGTGCTGATGTTCGGCAAGTTCGGCATTCCGCCGCAGGGCGCGCACGGCTGCGGCATCGCCACCGCCACCATGCTGTGGCTGGAGATGCTGGGTTTCGCGGTCTATGTGCTGCGCCATCGCAACTACCGCGGGCTGGGCCTGCTCGATCGCTTCGAGTGGCCGGATCTGCGCCGCATCGGCCAACTGCTGCACATCGGCCTGCCGATGGCGGTGACCCTGCTGGCCGAGGCCGGGTTGTTCGTGGCCACCGCACTGATCATCGCCACGCTGGGCGAGAACGTGATCGCCAGCCATCAGGTGGCGATCAACGTCGCCTCGCTGTTCTTCATGATTCCGCTGGGCCTGGCGATGACGATCACCGTGCGCGTGGGCAATGCGGTCGGCCGTGGCGACGAGCGCGGCGTGCGCTATGCGGGGTTCTGCGGCATCGGGCTGACGCTGGTGACGCAACTGGTTTCGGCTGGCCTTCTGCTGGGCTTTCCGTACTCCATCGCGGGGCTGTACACGCGTGATCCGGTGGTGATCGAGTTGGCGGCGAAGCTGATCATGCTGGCCGGCTTGTTCCAGTTTTCCGACGGTATCCAGGTTGCCGCCAACGGTGCACTGCGGGGGCTGAAAGACACCCGTGTGCCGATGATGATCACCCTGTTCGCCTATTGGGTCGTCGGCATGCCGGTCGGCTGGTGGCTGGCATTCCACCGGGACATGGGTGCGCGCGGCATGTGGGTGGGTTTGATCGCCGGCCTGTCGGTGGCGGCCGTGATGCTGTTCGTCCGCTTCTGGCGCAGTGCCTGGAAACAACGCTGGCGCCGGCATCTGCCAGTGACCGCGCCGGCGTGACCGGCTACGATTTCCGGATTGACCACCCGGAAGTACACGCATGACGCCACCACTGCCGCCTCGCCGCCACGGATTCCCGGCTTTTCTCCGCACGTTCGGGCGCGGCATCAACATGGTCAGGCTGGTGATCATCAACCTGGTGTTCTTCGGCCTGCTGGCGGTGTTTCTGTTGTTGCTGGTTGCGGGCATCAGCGGTAGCCAGGCGGACGGAGTGGTGCAGGACGACAGCGTGCTGCTGATCAGGCCGCAGGGCCAGTTGGTCGAGCAATACAGCATAGATCCGGTGCAGCGCGCATTGGCCGGTCTGTCCGGCGAGCAACCACGGCAGGTGCAGTTGCGCGACCTGGTCGGCGCGATCGACGCGGCGGCGAAAGATGATCGGGTCAGCCGGATCCTACTGCTGCCGGACGAGCTGCAGGGCGGCGGTTTTGCCGCGCTGCGCGAAGTCGGCGCGGCGCTGGAGCGCTTCCGCGCTGCGGGCAAGCCGGTGGTGGCGTGGGGCGTGAATCTGGATCAGGGCCAGTACTACCTGGCCGCGCATGCCGACCGCCTGCTGGTTGATCCGCAGGGCGGCGTGATGCTGACCGGACTGGCCAATTACCGCCTGTTCTACAAGGACCTGCTCGACCGGCTGGGCGTCGACGTGCACCTGTTCCGGGTCGGTGAATTCAAGAGTGCCGCCGAGCCATACATCCTCGACCACGCTTCGGTCGAGGCGAAGGAGGCCGACGGTTACTGGATGGGCGGCCTGTGGGACGGCTACCTCGCCGAGGTGGCGAAGCTGCGCAAGATCGATCCGGCGGTGCTGCGCGACGATATCGACAACCTGCCGCTGCACATCGCCGGCACCCACGGTGATCTGGCGCAGCTGTCGCTGGACCAGAAGCTGGTCGATGGCCTTGCCACGCGCAGCGAGCTGATCGCGATGATGCGCGAAGCCGGCGTGCCGCCCGACAGCCAGGGCAATGATTTCCGTCATGTGACGCTGAGTCGTTATGCCGCTGGTCTGTCGGGCCAGGGCGATGCCTTCGCGGAGGGTGTGGCGATCGTGGTGGCCGAGGGTGAGATCAGCGGTGGCCGGCAGCCGCCGGGGGCGATCGGTGGCGACTCCACGGCCGCACTGGTCCGCCGTGCCCGTCAGGATGACAAGACCAAGGCGCTGGTGCTGCGGGTCAATTCGCCCGGTGGCGAGGTCTATGCGGCCGAGCAGATCCGTCGCGAGATCGAACTGACCCGCGAGGCAGGCATCCCGGTGGTGGTGTCGATGGGGGACGTGGCGGCCAGCGGCGGCTACTGGATCTCGATGAACGCCAACCGCATCTATGCCGAGCCGAACACCATCACCGGTTCGATCGGCATCTTCGGCATGTACTACACCGTGCCGGGCACGCTGGCCAAGTTCGGCGTGCAGAGTGATGGCGTGGGTACCGGCCCGATGGCCGGCGCGTTCGACATCACCCGCCCGCTCGACCCGAAGGTCGGCGCGGTGATCCAGGCAACCATCGACAAGGGCTACCGCGACTTCGTCGGCGGTGTGTCCAAGGCACGCGGCAAGAGTTACGAGGCGATCGATGCGATTGCCCAGGGCCGCGTGTGGACCGGCCGGCAGGCGCTGGATCGCGGCCTGGTCGACCAGCTCGGCGGGCTGGACGCGGCGGTGGCGGAGGCGGCCAGGCTGGCCAAGCTGGGCAAGGACTATCCCGTGCGCTACGTGGAAGCGCCGCAGAGCGGTTTCGAGCGTTTCCTCATCGGCATGAACCAGAGCGCCAGCGTGCACGTGCTGCAGAGCTGGGGCATCCAACTGCCGGGCTGGGTGGCGCAACTGCCGGCGATGGCGCCGGAGCTGCAGCTGCTGCGTCATGCCCGGGCCGGCAAACCGAACGTCTACGCCTATTGTTTCTGCACGCCGCGCTGACGGCCGACGATGCGGCAACCGCCGGCGGATACCGGCGTTGTCGCTCAGGCTTTCTTGACGAACTCAGACTTGAGCTTCATCGCGCCGATGCCGTCGATCTTGCAGTCGATGTCGTGGTCGCCTTCCACCAGGCGGATGTTGCGGACCTTGGTGCCGACCTTCACCACCAGTGATGAGCCCTTCACTTTGAGGTCCTTGATCACGGTGACGTTGTCGCCGTCGGCCAGCAGTTGACCATTGGCGTCCTTGACCACCAGGCCGGTGTCTTCCGCGGTCGATTCGCCGGCGCGCCATTCGTGCCCGCACTCGGGGCAGACCAGCAGGTCGCGGTCCTCGTAGGTGTAAGCGGAGTTGCAGCTGGGGCAGGGCGGCAGGGTGCTCATCGGTCGTCCTCTGGCGTGGTTTCGGAAACGCGCGTCACCCGGCGGGTGCGGCGCGCATGCTAGGGGGCCGCCGCGGCAAAGTCGACAGAGTGTGCGATGAGAGGATGTGTGGTGGCGCGGATTACTGCGAGGCTGCTTCGATCTGCCGGCGCTGTTCCTCGGCCTGTTTGTCGACCATGTCCTGCACGTCCTGGGCACGCTGCTTGTCGGCTTTCAGCGTGTCGAACGGCGTGGCCACATCGGCTTCCGGTTTGGCCTGCGGCTCGGGCGGCTTGCCGGTGCAGGCGGCCAGGGAAAACAGACAGAGCAGGATCGGCAGGGCTTTCATGGTCGGGACTCGCGCGTGGCGGAAGCGCCGAGTGTCCCGCGCGGCGGTGACAGGGGCAAGCGCGGACGGCCGCGTGCGGATGGTTTGCTTTAAGCTTCGCGCATGAACAGTCGACTGGACGCTTGGCAACTGCGAGGCCACACCGCCCTGATCACCGGCGCCAGCAAGGGCATTGGCCTCGCTGCCGCGCGCGAGCTGGCCGGCCTCGGCGCCGACCTGCTGCTGGTGGCGCGCGACGAGGATTATCTCGAACAGGTGCGGGTGGAACTGGCCGACGATTATCCGGAGGTCGATGTGCTGGCATTCGGCGCCGACCTGAGCGGAGCGGAGGAGCGTCTGGCGGTATTCGACTGGATTGCCGACCTCGGCGCGCCGCTGTCGCTGCTGGTCAACAACGCCGGCGGCAACCAGCCGGCGGCGACGCTGGACTATCGCGAGAGCGACTATCGCGCGATCTTCGAGCAGAACCTGTTCTCCGCCTTCGAGATGTGCCGGCTGGCGCATCCCCATCTGGTGCAGCATGCCAATGCGGCGATCGTCAACGTCGGCTCGGTTTCCGGCATCACCCACGTGCGTACCGGCTCGCCCTACGGCATGACCAAGGCCGCACTGCACCAGCTGACCCGCAACCTGGCTGCCGAGTGGGCGGTGGATGGCATCCGCGTCAATGCGGTGGCGCCCTGGTACATCCGTACCCAGCGCACCGACCCGGCGCTGGCCGATGCCGATTACCTGGACGAGGTGCTTGACCACACGCCGCTGAAGCGCATCGGCGAGCCGGAGGAGGTGGCGGCGGCGATCGCCTTCCTGTGCCTGCCGGCGGCCAGCTATGTCACTGGCCAGGTGCTGGCCGTGGATGGCGGTTTTCTCAACTACGGTTTCTGACGCGCCTCAGAAGGTGAGTCCGCTGAGGTCTTCCCCGGTGGCGAAGGCAATGGTCAGCGCGCCTTCGCCCACGTTGACCATGCCGGTGATGCTCATCGGCGCTTCCATCAGCTCGATGCCGTTTTCCTCGCAGGCCTGGCGCAACGCCGCGTAGCCGGGCAGTTGCCGCAGCACGTCCAGATCACCGCCATAGCTCACGCACACGGCCGGGACCAGCAGGCCGGCCTGCACGCTTTTCGCCGCCTGCCCGAACAACGCCTCGGCACCCTGCTCGAAGCCGCGGACCTTGCCCACCGCGCCGGTTTCGCCGCGGAAGCAGCGCAGGACCGGCTTGATGTCCAGTGCCGAACCCAGCATCGCGCTCACCAGGCCGACGCTGCGGTCGTTCTTCTTCTTGGCGCGGGCACGCATGTAATAAAGATCGCGCGTCAGCATGTAACCGTAGGTGTTGTCGGCGACATGCTGCAGGCGCTCGCGGATCTGCGCCGGCGACTCGTCGGCGGCGATCAGCCGGGCCGCCTCGACGATGGTGGGCGCGGCGCCGGCGAAGATGTTGCGCGTGTCCACCACGCGCATCATGAACGGGCCGGGCACGCCATGCTGTTCGCGCACCTGGCGATAGTTCTTGAGAATGCCGAAGCTGGCCCGGTTGACGTGTTCGTTGATCGGGCTGCGGGTTGCCGTCATGGTCAGGCAGAACACGCAGTCGTATTCCAGCACCAGCTTGTCGAGGAACAGTTTCTGCACCTCGTCCGCCGTGCACGGCTCGGTTTCCGCGGAGTGGCTGCGACTGCCCAGCTGGCGGTCGATGAAACGCTGGATTTCCGCCGGTTCGCGGTCATCCATGAAAACCTCGCCGTTGACCTTGACGGTCAGTGGCAGTACCGCGACATCGTGCTGTCGCAGGAAATCACGCGAAAGATCGCATGCCGCATCGATGGCCAAACCGATCCGCATAGCCCGCTCCTGTCCCCGTGACGGGCGAAACATAGCATGGCAGCGGGGATTGGCGCTCAGGGGAAGGGATCGTGTCCCGGCTGCTTTAGAATGCCTGCACCAGATCTGGCATCCCGCCGGCGTGGCGTCGCCGGCAACCCGATACGGGCAAGACTTCGATGAAAAGCAAACAGGAGATCGTCTCCAACTGGCTGCCGCGTTACACCGGCACGCCTCTGGAGCAGTTCGGCGAGCACGTGCTGCTCACCAATTTCGGCCATTACGTGGAGTTGTTCGCGCAGTGGCACGGCGTGGAAGTGCAGGGCCGCGACCGGCCGATGCCCAATGCCACCGCCGACGGCATCACCCTGATCAACTTCGGCATGGGCAGCCCCAATGCCGCCACCGTGATGGACCTGCTCGGTGCGATCGCGCCGAAGGCGGCGCTGTTCCTGGGCAAGTGCGGAGGGGTCAAGAAAAAGAACCAGCTCGGCGACCTGGTGCTGCCGATCGCCGCGATCCGCGGCGAGGGCACCAGCAACGACTACCTGCCGCCGGAGGTGCCGGCGCTGCCGGCGTTCCAGCTGCAGCGCGCGGTGTCGACGATGATCCGCGACCTCGGCCACGACTACTGGACCGGTACCGTCTACACCACCAACCGACGGGTGTGGGAGCACGACGACAACTTCAAGGACTACCTGCGGCGTACCCGCTGCATGGCGGTGGACATGGAAACTGCCACCATCTTCGCTGCCGGCTTCGCCAACCGCATTCCCTGCGGTGCGCTGCTGCTGGTATCCGACCAGCCGATGATTCCGGAAGGCGTGAAGACCGAGGCCAGCGACCGCAACATCACCGCGAAGTACGTCGAGGCGCACATCAAGGTCGGCATCGAGGCGCTGAAACTGGTCCGTCGCAACGGTCGCAGCGTGAAGCACCTGCGTTTCGAGGAAGACATCGACACGGATTGACCGGCGTGTGGAACCACCCGTAGATACCGTCTTGCTGATGGTCGAGCAAGGGTGATTCCGTGCGGTAGGGCGGGCAATGCCCGCGGCTCTTCCGCCAATCGCCATTCCGCTGCGCGGGCGGTGCCCACCCTACGGAGTCGGGGCGATCACGATGCGATTGCCGCGTACCTTGACCGCGTCTGCGTAGACACGGCTTTGCTGGTGGTCGAGCAAGGGTGATTTCCGCACGGCGTAGGGCGGGCGTGGCCCGTGGCTTTTGCGCACGTCGCAAAGCTGCGCGACGCGGGCGGTGCCCGCCCTACGTTCTCACTCCTTGCCTCAATAGCGCGGCACGCTGGTGTCAACCTCGCGGGCCCATGCATCCATGCCGCCTTCCACGTTGTACAGGCGGGTGAAGCCGTGGGCGGCGAAGCGTTCGGCCATGGCGCGGCTGGACATGCCGTGGTGGCAGATGAAAGCCAGCTCGGTGTCCTTGGGCAGCGCGGCCAGCGCCTCGTAGCCTTCCTCTTCCAGCACGCGGGCCTGCGGCAGCGGGGCGGCCTGGGCGCGACCGGCGGCGGGACGCACATCGATCAGGGTGATGTCGCCGGCGGCGAGGCGGGCCTGCAATTGCTGCACGCTGAGCGAGGTGATTTCGGTGGCGCCGGGGAATTTCAGGCTCAGGCCCTCGCCCTGCACGGTTGACACCCAGTCGATCACGATGCCTCGGGCGCGCTGGGCGCTGGCCGGGTCGAAGTGCACTTCCAGGCCGTTGGCGTGGGTCACGATGTCATGGTCGCCGGCTGGCGCCAGCTGGAAGCCGGCGCTGTGGTCGGGGCCGATCTCCAGATGCAGCACCACGCCCTGCGCGTTGGCGGTGCCCTGGCGGATCGCGTCGGCGGCAGCGTCGGTGATGGTGATTTCCGGCGGCGTGCGGTCGGGCGGTGCCACGCCGAACAACTGGTGCAGCTCGCCGCTGCCGTACATCTGGCGGATGATGTCGGCGCCGCCGACCAGCTCGCCTTCCACGTACAGCTGCGGAATCGTCGGCCAGTCGCCGAAGGCCTTGATGCCTTCGCGGATTTCCGGGTCTTCCAGCACGTTGACGGTGTGGTAGTCGGGCAGCAGCTCGTTCAGCGTGTTGGTCGCGGCGGCGGAAAAGCCGCACATCGGCTGGTGGCGGTCGCCCTTCATGAACAGCACCACGCGGTGGTCCTTGAGCAGGGTTTCGATACGTTCGCGGGTGGTGGCGTCGAGAGACATGGGAAGCTCCGGCAAAGAAGCCCATGATACGCCGCCCTGCAACGCGGCGCGCCGGGTGCGCCCAACGGCCGCGGGCTTGTTCAGGCGGCGCGATGCAGTTCGTCCATGTCGCGGTGGTGGGCGGCCAGCGGGCGCAGCGTCGTCAGCGTGGCCGGCGAGGGCCATACCAGTTCACGGCTGGCCCGGCCCAGCGCGGCGGGGCGTTCGCTCCAGTGGATCAGCTCCATCGCACCGGTGTGGTCCTCGACCAGGGCGGTGCAGTGCTCGACCCAGTCGCCGTCGTTGAGATACAGCACGCCATCGACTTCGCGCACGTGGCCGAAATGGATGTGGCCGCAGATATGGCCGTCGAAGGCGTGTTGCCGTGCGTGTGTGGCGACTCGCTGCTCGTAGGCGCGGATATAGGCCATCGCCTTGCCGATGCGCGATTTGATGATGATCGACAGCGGCACGTAGGGCATGTCCAGCTTGCGCCGAAGCACGTGCAGGCTGCGGTTGCCCCAGCAGACGAAGCGGTGCAGCGCATCGCCCAGATGCAGCATCCAGCGCCGGCCAACATGTTCGGGATCGAATTCGTCGCCGTGGCTGACCCGGTAGCGGCGCCCGTCGGCGGCCTCGTGCACGGCGTCGCGCTCGATCCGCACGCCGGCGAAGCGCTGTCCACACAGCTTGCGCAGCGGTGCGTCGTGGTTGCCGGGGATGTAGATCACTTCAACGCCGCGCCGGGCCAGTGCCAGCACTTCGGCAATCACCTCACTGTGTTCGGCATGCCACCACGGGCGTCGTGACAGGGATTCCAGATCGATGATGTCGCCGACCAGATAGAGCTTTTCGCAATGCAGTTGGCGCAGGAAGTCGAGCAGGTAGGCGGATTTGCAGTCCGGCGTGCCCAAGTGCACGTCGGAGATGAAGACGCTGCGGCAGTGCAGGTTGTTCATGGTCGATCCCCGGGTAGCCCGGGGCGACAGTGTGCGGATGCAACGTCGCCATGCGATGGCGGAAAGGTTGCAACGGTGTTGCGGCGGTCAGCTGGCGAGTGCGTCGCGCACGGCCGGCTCGATCGCCCCGGCCCACAGCAGGTATTGCGCGGCGGAAGGATGCAGGCCGTCGTCGGCAACCAGTCCGGGGTGTTCGCGCGAGATACCGGTGATGTCGACGAAGGCGGCACCGGCGTGGCGAGCGACTTCGGCGGCGACCGTGTTGAAGGCGTCCAGCTCGGCGGCGATCTGCGTGCGATCGCGGCCCTGTTCACCGGCAAAGTGGGTGACGCCCCAGTCGGGAATCGAGACCACCACCACCCGGCTGGCATCGTCACCAGCCAGAGTGACCGCCCGGGCCAGCAGGGTGGCGAACTGCTCGCGGTATTCATTGATCGGGCGACCGCGGTACTGGTTGTTGACGCCGATCAACAGGGTGACCAGATCGTGGCGTGGTGCCAGTGCCGCCTCGTCCATGGCATGGGCCAGTTCGTCGGTGGTCCAGCCGGTGGTCGCGATGATCTGCGGCTCGTCGATCGCCAGCCCGGTCTGGCGCAGGCGCTGCGCCAGCACCACCGGCCAGCGCTCATGCGCGGCGACCCCTTCGCCGATGGTGTAGGAGTCGCCGAGGGCAAGCCAGCTTGCCATCAGGCCACCGCGACTGCGGCTGATGGTTCGTCGGCCATCCGCGCCAGCACCCGTTCGATCCGCGCGAACACTTCGCGCAGCTGCGCTGGCTCGGGCAGCAGGGTCAGCCGGAAATGGCGGCTGCATGGCACGTTGAAGCTGCTGCCTGGCACCACCAGCACCGATTCCTCTTCCAGCAGGCGCAGGGCGAAGACCTCGTCGTCGAAGTCGGCGATGCGGTCGGCGCGGACTTGCGGGAAGGCATACAGCGCGCCGTCGGGCGTCACCAGGTCGAGATGGTTGCTGGCGGCGACGCCTTCCAGCACGGCGCGGCGCGCCTCATGCAGGCGGCCACCGGGGCTGGTCAGCGCGCTGATCGTGGGGGCGTCCTGCAGCGCCGGCAGGATCGCCCATTGCGCGGTGACGTTGGCGCACAGGCGCAGGGCGGCCAGCAACTGCAGGGCGTCACGGTATGCCGCAGTGCGGACGGGGTCGCCGGAGAGGCTCATCCAGCCGACCCGGTAGCCGCAGGCGCGGTGCACCTTGGACAGGCCGCCGAAGCTGAGGCAGGGCAGGTCACCGGCCACCTCGGCCAGTGGCTGGAAGCGGGCGCCGTCGTACAGGATCTCGTCGTAGATCTCGTCGCACAGCAGCAGCAGTCGGTGCCGGGCGGCGATGCCCACCAGCCTCTGCAGCAGTTCGCGCGGGTACACCGCGCCGGTGGGGTTGTTGGGATTGATCAGTACCAGCGCGCGGGTGCGCGGGGTCAGCATGGCCTCGATCTCGTCCGGATCGGGCAAGTGGCCGTTGCCGGCCAGGCAGCGGTAATAGCGCGGCTGGCCGCCATTGAGGATGGTGGCCGCGCTCCACAGTGGGTAGTCGGGGCTGGGCAGCAGCACTTCGTCGCCGGGCTGCAGCAGGGCGCGCAGCGCCAGGTCGATCAGCTCGCTGACGCCGTTGCCGATGAAGATGCGTTCGACGTCGACGCCAAGGGCGCCGCGGGCGCGCTGCTGCGCGGCGATCGCCTCGCGGGCGATTTCCAGGCCCTGCTCGTGGCCGTAGGCCTCGCTGTCGTGCAGGTGGCTGGTGATTGCCGCACGCAGGTGTGCCGGCGCCTCGAAGCCGTAGCGGCCCGGGTTGCCGATGTTGAGCTTGATGATGTCGAGGCCGGCGGCCTCCAGCTCGCGTGCGCGCCGGGTCAGCGCGCCGCGGATTTCATAGCGCACGTCCGCCAGGTGCGCACTGGGTGTGATCGAAGGCAACGCCACCATCTCCATGAACAGGGGCCGGCGCCACCGCCGGTTCCGCCGATGCTAGCAGCGTGGTGCACTGCAGCGCGACGGGTATTCGGGGCAAACCGCGGTTCATCGTCGGGCCATGCCCGGGCGGTGCATAATCGCGGGACAGCCACGCCGACCGACTTTCCCCCATGAGCGAAGCCGAAACGATCGACCGTCTGCGCCGCATCGGCTGGCGTGGCCATGAGTTGCCGGCATCCGGCCTGCGCTTGGCGCGGGTGGTGGCCCAGCACCGCGCCGGTTACGAACTGCACGACGGCGAGACGCTGTTCGGCGCACAGCCGGACGGGCGCTTTCTCAAACGTGGCATCGACCCGGCGACCCGGCCGGCGGTCGGCGATTTCGTCGAGGTCGAACCGGGCAAGCCGCCGCACATCCTCACCGTGCTGCCACGCCGCAGCGTGCTTTCGCGTGCCGCGGCCGGCGAGCGCTACGAGCGCCAGCTGATCGCCACCAACATCGACTACGTGCTGGTGCTGACCGGGCTGGACGGCGATTTCAATCCGGCGCGGATCGAGCGTTACCTGTCGCTGACCGAGGACTCCGGTGCCCGGCCGGTAGTGTTGCTGAGCAAGCTGGACCAGCGCGAGGATGCCGCCGAACAGGTTGCCCTGCTGCGCGAGCGGCTGCCGGACGGCACGCCGATCCATGCGCTCAATGGCAAGGATCCGGCCAGCGTGGCCTTGCTGGCACCTTACCTGCAGCCTGGCGACAGCGCGGTGCTGGTCGGCTCCTCCGGTGCCGGCAAGTCGACGCTCACCAACACCTTGCTGGGCGCGACGCGGATGGCCACCGCCGAGGTGCGCAACCACGACAGCCGCGGCCGCCACACCACCACCCATCGCGCCCTGCTGCAGTTGCCCAGCGGCGGCTGCCTGATCGACACCCCGGGCATGCGCGAACTCAAGCTCACCGGCGAGGAAAATCTCGAACTGTTCGCCGACATCGAAGCGCTGGCCGCCCAGTGCCGTTTCGCTGATTGCGGCCACGGCAACGAACCGGGCTGCGCGGTGCAGGAGGCTCTGGACAGCGGTGAACTGACGGCCGAGCGCTGGCGCAACTACCTCAAGCTGCACGACGAGCGTGAAGAGCAGGCGGCAACCCTCGAGGCACGCCTGCGGCGCCAGCGCGGCGGCCGCCCGATCGACCGCCCGCATACTCATCGCAGGCAGCGCGAGCGGGATTGAGCCGGTACAAAGGGGGAGCACCATGACGGTACAGGGGAGGCACATGGAGCAACCGGATCCATCCGGTGGCGATGACGATCACGCCATCGGGGCAGAGCAGGTACCGTTGCTCGATCCCGGATTGCAGCGTTACGCGGCACTGGACCAGCGCCTGCTGGCGGCGGTGCGCGATATCCAGGTCCTGCCCACGGTGGCGTGGCCGGCCTCGCTGGAGGACCGCATGATCGCGGCCTTTGGCCGGGGCGAGTACGCCCTGCCCAGAGTGGATTACGCGGTGCCCGATCTGGCCGAGGTGCGTGCCGAGCTGGCCGCGATCGAGGCGGCGGCCGGGGGTGACGATGATCCACTGGGCGACTACCTGCGCCGCACCGCCGAGTCATGGCGGATCGCCGCCGACATGCTGGAAGCGGTCGGCACGGCTGGCGTCACCGCGCCGTCGGTGGCGCTGTATGGCGCGCCCGGCGAGCTGATCCCGGGCAGCCAGCGCAGCAATCTGGATGCGGCGCGCTACTTCGTGGAACTGTCTGACGAGCTGGGTGCCGACCTGCTGGCCGACGACGCCAGCCTGGACATGCCCGCCGACGTGCTGCGTGACGACCTCGCCGCCGAGCTGGATGAGTTTTTCGGCGTCGGCACCATCCGTGTCGAAGTCGATCCCGAACTCACCGCCAAGGCCGCTGCCGGCGCAACCCGGATCCGTCTGCGTGGTGGCGCCTGTTTCAGCGAATACGACCGGCACCAGTTGCTGGCACATGAAGCCTTCGTGCACTCGCTGACCGCGCTGAACGGCCGCCGGCAGCCGCTGCTGGCGTCGATGGCACGCACCTCGCCCCGGGTCACCGCCACCCAGGAAGGGCTGGCGGTGTTTGCCGAGCTGATGTCCGGCGCGATCGACATCAGCCGGCTCAAGCGGATCAGCCTGCGCATCCTGGCCATCGACATGGCGCTGGATGGCGCCGATTTCGTCGAGGTGTACCGCTACTTCAACGAGCGCGGGCAGAGCGTGGCCGAGAGCTTCCATTCGGCCCAGCGGGTGTTCCGCGGCGTGCCGCCCACCGGCGGCGCGGCATTCGCCAAGGACAACGTCTACCTGTCCGGCCTGCTCACCGTGCACACCTTTTTCCGCTGGGCGCTGAAGCAGCGGCGGATGGATCTGCTGCGCCACCTGTTCGCCGGCAAGATGACCCTGCAGGATGCGGTATCACTGCAGCCGCACTTCGAGTCCGGCGCAATCCTGCCGCCGCACTGGCTGCCGCCCTGGATGCAGCGCGTGCATGGTTTGACCGGCAAGCTTGCGTTCTCGGTTTTCGTCAATGGCATCCAGATGCACCGGGTGCAGGGCGACGATTTGCTGGGCGGCGACTGAGGCGCGTCATTCTGCCGCACTTTGCCGGCGGAATCGGTTCGGCCCGGTGCTACCATCACGAGCAGTCGCGCGCATTGGCCGCGGCATTTTCCTTTATACCCAATCCGAAACGATCCGATGGCCCTCCCCGAAGAACTGCGTCTCGCTGCCCTCGAATACCACCGCCACCCGCGCCCCGGCAAAATCAAGGTCACCCCGACCACCTCGCTGCTGACCCAGCGTGACCTGTCGCTGGCCTATTCGCCCGGCGTGGCCGCAGCCTGCGACGCGATCGTCGAGGACCCGAATGCGGCGGCCGAATTCACCGCCCGCTCCAACCTCGTCGCGGTGATCAGCAACGGCACCGCGGTGCTGGGGCTGGGCAACATCGGGCCGCTGGCCAGCAAGCCGGTGATGGAAGGCAAGGGCGTGCTGTTCCAGAAGTTCGCCGGCATCGATGTGTTCGACATCGAGATCGACGAAAACGACCCGGAGAAACTGGTCGACATCATCGCCAGCCTGGAGCCCTCCTTCGGCGGCATCAATCTCGAGGACATCAAGGCACCGGAGTGCTTCATCGTCGAGCGCAAGCTGCGCGAGCGGATGAACATCCCGGTATTCCACGACGACCAGCACGGCACTTCGATCATCGTCGGTGCGGCTTTGCTCAACGCGCTGATCGTGGTCGGCAAGAAGATCGAGGACGTCCGCGTGGCGACCACCGGCGCCGGTGCCGCGGGCATCTCCTGTCTGGACATGCTGGTGGCGCTGGGCGTGAAGCCGGAGAACATCCTGGCCTTCGACCGCAACGGTGTCATCCACAGCGAGCGCACCGACCTCGACCCCGACAAGCAGCGTTATGCGCGCGATACCAAGGCGCGCACGCTGGCCGAGATCGTCGATGGTGCCGACGTGTTCCTGGGCCTGTCGGCCGGCGGCATCCTGAAGCCGGAAATGGTCGTCACCATGGCCGACCAGCCGATCATCTTCGCACTGGCCAATCCGAACCCGGAGATCACCCCGGAGGATGCCAAGGCAGCGCGGCCGGATTGCATCATGGCCACAGGCCGTTCGGATTACCCGAACCAGGTCAACAACGCGTTGTGCTTCCCCTATCTGTTCCGCGGCGCGCTGGATGTGGGGGCCACGGTGATCAACGAGGAGATGAAGGTCGCCTGCGTCAAGGCGATCGCGGCACTGGCGCGGCGCGAGTCGTCTGACGTCAGCGCACGTGCCTACGGCGGCAAGCCGCCCAGTTTCGGTCCGGATTACCTGATCCCGCAGCCGTTCGATCCGCGGCTGGTGCAGCAACTGCCGCCGGCGGTGGCGCAGGCGGCGATGGACTCGGGCGTGGCGACCCGGCCGATCGAGGATTTCGCCGCCTACAACGACCGGCTGACCAATTTCGTGTTCCGCACCGGCCTGATGATGAAGCCGGTGTTCGAGCGCGCCAAGGCTGCGCCGTGTCGACTGGCCTATGCCGAGGGCGAGGAAGAAACCGTGTTGCGCGCGGCCCAGGTGGTGGTCGATGAAGGCCTGGCCAAGCCGATCCTGATCGGCCGCCCCGAGGTGATCGAAAAGCGCATCGCGCGTGCCGGCCTGCGCATCCGGCCCGGCGTCGACGTGGAGATCTGCAACATCCATTCCGACCCGCGCTTCGACGACTACTGGCAGCACTACCATCGCCTGATGGAGCGCCGTGGCGTGACCCCGTCGATGGCCAAGGCCGTGGTCCGTTCGCGGCCTACCGCGATCGCCTCGCTGATGGTCGAGCGCGGCGATGCCGATGCGCTGATCTGCGGTCTGGTCGGCAAGTACCAGAGCAAGCTGCGCCACATCCGCGACATCATCGGCCTGGACGAAGGCGTGGTGGAACCGTCGGCGATGGCGGCGGTGTCGATCGACAAGGGCACCTTCTTCTACCTCGATACCCACGTGCAGGATGACCCCTGCCCCGAGCAGATCGCCGAGGCCACGTTGCAGGCGTCGATCCGGCTGAAGCTGTTCGGCATCACGCCGAAGATCGCGCTGCTTTCCGGCGGCAACTTCGGCAGTCGCGACACCTGCGGCTCGAAGAAGATGCGCAAGGCGCTGGAGCTGATCCGTGCCCGCGCGCCGCGACTGGAAGTGGAGGGCGAGATGCAGTCCGACGTGGCGCTGATCCCGTTGCTGCGCGAGAAGTTGTTCCCGAACTCGCGGCTGGAAGGCAAGGCCAACATGTTCGTGTTCCCCAACCTCGATGCGGCCAACATCGCCTACAACATGACCCGCATGCTGAGTGATGGCGTGGTGATCGGCCCGATCCTGATGGGCGTGGCCAAGCCGGCACACATCCTGATGCCGCAATCGACCGTGCGCCGGGTGGTCAACATGAGCGCGGTAGCCAGCGTCGAGGCGCAGATCCGCGCCGCCAACCGCCAGCAGCAGGGCTGAGCATCCCGGCCATTCGCGGGGGCATCCGCCGCGAATGGCCGCATCGACATGCGAGGCCGTATGGACTTTCCGGGAATTGGCGCTCCCCGGCCCAGCGGATAAACTTGCAGATCAACACCGCCGCATGCCCCCGCGGCGGGTATTCCCCTCAAGCTTGAGCGCTGCAACGGCGCCGCGGAGAAACCCATGGATCAGCTCGACGATATCCTCAACCAGGACATCGACCCCACCGAAACCCGGGAGTGGATCGACTCGCTCGACGCGGTGATCCAGCACGACGGTACCCAGCGCGCGCATTACCTGCTCGAGAAGATGGTTGATACCACCCGCCGTTCGGGTGGCTACCTGCCGTTCAACCCCACCACCGAATACGTCAACACGATCGCCCCGGCCAACGAGGCCAAGTCGCCCGGCGACGCGGCGATGGAATGGCGGATCCGCTCGCTGATCCGCTGGAACGCGATGGCGATGGTGGTGCGCACCAACCGCAAGCCCGGCTCGCTGGGCGGCCACATCGCCAGCTTCGCCTCCAGCGCCACGCTGTATGACGTGGGCTTCAACCACTTCTGGCGCGCCCCCAGCGAAGACCATCCCGGCGACCTGATCTTCCATCAGGGCCACATCAGCCCCGGCATCTACGCGCGCTCCTTCCTGGAAGGCCGCTTTGGTGCCGACCAGATGGACCTGTTCCGCGCCGACGTGATCGCGCCGGGCCGCTCACTCACCTCCTACCCGCACCCGTGGCTGATGCCCGATTACTGGCAGGTGCCGACGGTGTCGATGGGTCTGGGCCCGATCCAGGCGATCTACCAGGCGCAGTTCCTGCGCTATCTGGAAAACCGTGGCCTGGTGCCGAAGTCCGACCGCAAGGTGTGGTGCTTCCTCGGCGACGGCGAGGTGGACGAGCCGGAGTCGCTGGGTGCGATCGCGCTGGCCGGCCGCGAGGGCCTGGACAACCTGGTCTTCGTGATCAACTGCAACCTGCAGCGCCTCGATGGCCCGGTGCGTGGCAACGGCAAGATCATCCAGGAGCTGGAAGGCGTGTTCCGCGGCGCCGGCTGGAACGCGATCAAGCTGATCTGGGGCTCGTACTGGGATCCGCTCCTGGCCCGCGACAAGGACGGCATCCTGCGCAAGCTGATGATGGAAACCGTCGACGGCGAGTACCAGGCCTGCAAGGCCTTCGGTGGCGCCTACACGCGCGAGCATTTCTTCGGCAAGTACCCGGAGACGCGCGAGATGGTCGCCAACCTCAGCGACGACGACATCTGGCGCCTCAACCGTGGCGGCCATGACCCGCACAAGGTCTACGCCGCCTACCACGCGGCGGTGAACACCAAGGGCATGCCCACGGTGGTGCTGGCCAAGACGGTGAAGGGCTACGGCATGGGCCTGGGCTCGGGCGAGGCGGAGAACCCCACCCACCAGCAGAAGAAGATGACCGGCGACGCCGTGCGTCACTTCCGCGACCGCTTCCAGATCCCGATCCCCGACGACAAGCTCGACGAGGTGCCGTACTACCACCCGGGCAAGGATTCCCCCGAGGTCGAGTACATGCTCGAGCGCCGTCGCGCGCTGGGTGGTTTCCTGCCCGCGCGTCGCCGGCACAGCGACGAGCAGATCAAGGCGCCCGGCCTGGCCGCCTTCGAGCAGATCACCAAGGGCACCGGCGAGCGCGAGATCTCCAACACCATGGCGCTGGTGCGCGGCATGAACCTGCTGTTGCGCGACAAGCAGATCGGCGAGCGGGTGGTGCCGATCGTGGCCGACGAGGCCCGCACCTTCGGCATGGAAGGCATGTTCCGGCAGATCGGCATCTACGCGCCGTTCGGCCAGAAATACCGCCCGCAGGATGCCGACCAGCTGCTGTACTACCGTGAGGCGAAGGACGGCCAGGTGCTGCAGGAAGGCATCTCCGAGGCCGGCGGCGTGTCGGCGTGGATCGCCGCGGCGACCAGCTACTCGGTTTCCAACAAGCCGATGCTGCCGTTCTTCATCTACTACTCGTTCTTCGGCTTCCGCCGCGTCGGCGACCTGATCTGGGCGGCCGGCGACCAGCGCGCGCGCGGCTTCCTGATCGGCGCCACCGCCAGCGGCAGCTTCCCCGGCGAAGGCCTGCAGCACTCGGACTGCGCCTCGCAGCTGATGGCCGGCACCGTGCCGAACTGCCGCGCCTACGACCCGACCTACTCCTACGAGGTGGCGGTGCTGCTGCAGCACGGCGTGAAGGAGATGTTCGAGGACCAGCAGGACGTCTTCTACTACCTGACCACAACCAACGAGAACTATGCCCATCCGGACATGCCCGAAGGTTGCGAGGAAGGCATCGTCAAGGGCATGTACCTGCTGCGCGGCGCTGCTGCGGACAAGGGCAAGAAGGCCGCGCCGAAGGTGCAGCTGATGGCCTCCGGCGGCTCGGTGATCGAGTCGGTGGCGGCGGCGGAAATGCTCGAAGCCGATTTCGGCGTGAAGGCCGAGGTGTGGTCCTGCCCCAGCTTCAGCGAGCTGTCGCGCGACGGCTTCGACTGCGAGCGCTGGAACCGCCTGCATCCGGCGGACAAGCAGCCGCGCGTACCGTACATGGCGCAATGCCTGGAGGGGCATGACGGCCCGGTGGTGGCAGTCAGCGAATATGTCCGTGGCGTGGCTGACCAGGTCCGCGCGTTCATCCCGACCGGCCGCTCGTTCACCGTGCTCGGCGCCGACGGCTACGGCCGTTCGGACACCCGCGACAACCTGCGCGAGTTCTTCGAGATCGACCGCCGCTGGATCGCCCACGCCGCCCTGCTGGCGCTGGCCAAGGACGGCAAGATCGACGCCAGGGAAGTGGTCCGCGCGATCGAGCTGTACAAGCTCGACCCGGAAAAGCCCAACCCGATGAGCGTGTAAGCCATCGTGATCCGACCAACAAGAAGCCCGCCGCAAGGCGGGCTTCTTGTTGGTGGCATCTCGTCATCTGCACAGGGCGGGCGGCTGGGCGCCGGCAAAGCGGAGATACTGGCACAGGAGAGATGATGGCTTCCTTCGGCGAGAGTCCGGCATGCCCGTGAAACCTCTGCTTCCGATCCTGCTGGCGCTGACACTGGCCGCGCCCTGTGCGGCGGCCGAAACTCCGGAGCACGTGCTTCCGATGTCGATCATGCGGGCACACCCGGTGTGTGACAGTGAGACTTGGCAATCATCCGGATCCGCTGCGCTTCGTGGTGGACAGTGCCGCCGGTGCCACCGTGCTGGATGCCGCCGTGGCGCGGCGTCACGACCTGCTCGATTCGCAGCAGGATGAAGAAATACGGGTCCAGGGCGCCAGCGCAAAGAGCGCCATCTTGCGTCGGCTTCGCCCGATTCCGTGGCATATCGGCAGTCTCTCGCTCACCATGGCCGGAGTGCAGACCGACCTGAGCGGGTTGACCCCGACCGGTCAGCCGATGATTGACGGCATCCTCGGCAACGACATTACCCGCCGCTGGGACACGCGCTGGGATTTCGCGAAGGGGCAGTTCCAGTTGTGGCCGTCCGGTAGCCTCGCCCATGGCGCGAACTGCCAGGCCAATGCCATGCCGGATCGCGATGCACCGATGCAGGGCTTCGGTTTCCTCCGAGTGCGGCTGGGCGAGTCCGGCATCGAGGCGATGGCCGTGGTCGATACCGGTGCGGCCCAGAGCGTGCTCAACATGGCGGCGGCGACCGCGCTTGGCCTGCGTACGGACGGCAGCGACAAGCGGGTCAGCGTGCGCGGGAAAGGCACCAGCGGCCTTGGAGACAGAGCACAGGAAACCTGGCTGTACGAGATGCCCGGCCTGTCCAGTGGCCGTTGGCGGCATCCAGCCATGCAGGTGCGGATCAGTGCCTTGCCGGTGTTTGCCGCGATGGGCCTGGCGGATTCCCCGGCGATGATCCTCGGGGCCGACGCGATGGCCGGCGATCAGTTGGACGTGACTGCGAATGCGGAGCGGATCTGCCTGCGAGGTACTACGTCGTAGATACGCATGCCGATCATCCGGTTCTGGAATTCCGGTGGTTGAACAAGATCGTCCCAGCTGAACACTCCGGAAAAATCCTCACGGGCCGTTAACTGCCGGCTGCGTATCACGGAGCCCTCTTTCGTGGTGGAGGCGAGCGCAATGGGCAACGAAACCGGCAAGCCGGATTTCTCCGATGTGCGGGGTGCGGTGAAATCCACGGCGGTGGATGCGCCGCCCGCAGCCGACTTCAGTGACGTGCAGTCACAGGTCGATTCCACCGCTGACAGGATGGCGACCTACACCGTGGTGGCGGGCGACAACCTGTCGAAAATCGCCAGGCATTTCTACGGCGATGCGAACGCATGGAAGCGGATATTCGAGGCCAACCGCGACCAGCTCGCGGACCCTGACCGGATCAAGCCCGGGCAGGAACTGAAGATCCCCGCCAGGTCCTGAAGCAGGAGACATGTTCATGAAGATGATTCGCCATTCCCTGATAACCGCCGTTTCGCTGGCCGCCGCACTGGCCCTGGCCGCCTGCGGCAAGCAGGACGACTCCGCCGCCCAGATGCCCGACGCGCCGCCCGCCGCAGCCTCTTCCGGCATACCCGCCTCGGCACCACCGACGATGGAGACGGGCGCCGCAGTGACGTTCGGGGCGCTCGAGTTGGGCTCGACGGTCGATGCGAACAACAAAGTCATCGCCAGCGGCACCAGCTTCGCACCGACCGACACCATCTACGCCGCAGTCGACACCAGCGGCAACGGCAACGCCACCCTGGCCGCCAAGTGGACCTATCAGGATGGCCAGACCGTGCACGAGGACAGCAAGGACATCAGCGCCTCAGGCCCGGAAACCACCGCCTTCATGATCAGCAAGCCGAGCGGCTTCCCCGCCGGCGACTACAAAGTCGAGATCTCGCTGGACGGCAATCCCGTGGCAAGCCGGAGTTTCTCGGTGAAGTGAGTCAGGGCAAGCGGCATCGGTTGTGGCGGTATTTCGGTAATTAGCCGGGGAATACCGAAGAGCTGGACGTAAGCCGCGACCATTTCCGCGTGCTTCAATGATGCCCCGGCAATTAGCCCGGCTACATCCCCCCGAACAACGCCTCCAGATCCCCTTCATCAAACCGCAGCCTCTGCGTGCTGCCGCCGCCTTCCAGTACTGCCTGTGCCAGTCCGGCTTTGCGTGCCTGCATGGCCTGGATCTTTTCTTCCACGGTGTCCTTGCAGATCAGGCGGTAGACGAACACCGGCTTGTCCTGACCGATGCGGTGGGCGCGGTCGGTGGCCTGGGCTTCGGCGGCGGGGTTCCACCAGGGGTCGTAGTGGATGACGGTGTCGGCGGCGGTGAGGTTGAGGCCGACGCCGCCGGCTTTGAGGCTGATCAGGAACAACGGCACGTCGCCTTGCTGGAAGCGTTTGACCAGGGCAGTGCGTTCGCGGGCCGGGGTCTGGCCGGTGAGGGTCTGGTGGGGGAGTTTGCGTTTGTCGAGGGCGGTTTCGATCAGCGCCAGCATTTCGGTGAACTGGGAGAACAGCAGGATGCGGCGGCCGTCCTGGACGAGCCCGTCGATCAGGTCGATCAGGGCGTCGAGCTTGGCGCTGGTCTTCACCTTTCTGGCGCTGGCCAGTTTGACCAGTCGCGGGTCGCAGCAGGCCTGGCGCAGTTTGAGCAGGGCGTCCAGAACCACGATGCCGGACTGGGCCAGCCCGCGTTCCTTGACGGCCTGGCGCACGCGTTCATGCTGGGCCAGGCGCAGGGTTTCGTAGAGCGCGCGCTGGTCGGCCTGCAGCTCCAGCGTGCGGATGATTTCGGTCTTGGGTGGCAGGTCGGTGAGCACGTCGTCCTTGCGCCGGCGCAGCAGCAGTGGGCCGATGCGGCGGTTGAGGCGTTGCTGGCGTTCGAGGTCGCCGTGTTTTTCGATCGGCGTACGGTAGTTGCGCATGAACTGGCGCTGGTTGCCGAGCAGGCCGGGTTCAACGGCGTCGAATTGCGCCCACAGTTCGCCGAGGTGGTTTTCCAGCGGCGTGCCGGTCATCGCCAGCCGGCGGGCGGTGGGGATTTCGCGCACGACCTGGGCGGCGCGGCTGGCGGCGTTCTTGATGGCCTGGGCTTCGTCGAGGATCAGCAATGAGAACTTTGCCTTGATCAGCGCATCGCGGTCACGCGGCAGCAGCGGATAGGTGGTGATGACCAGATGGTGGTCGGCGATCTTGTCGAAGTGTTCGACGCGGTCACTGCCATGCAGCACCAGTACCTTGAGCGAGGGTGCGAAGCGTGCGGCTTCGGCCTGCCAGTTGCCGACCAGCGAGGTGGGGGCGATCACCAGCGCCGGGTCGGTGAGGCGCTTGCGATGTTTTTCGGCGAGCAGATGGGCCAGCACCTGCACGGTTTTGCCCAGGCCCATGTCGTCGGCAAGGATGCCGCCGAGGCCGGCGGCGCCGAGGAAGTCGAGCCAGGCCAGGCCTTCGAGTTGATAGGAACGCAACGTGGCTTTGAGGCTGCGTGGTGGCTTGGCCGGCTGGCGGGTGCGCAGTTGTTGCAGCAGGGCGCGCAGGCCGTCGTCGCCGCGCCAGGTGAGGCCGCTGTTGTCGAGATCAGCGAGCTGGCTGCGGTGCAGGCGCGGCTTGTCGGTGGGCGGGCTGTCCAGCCATTCGAGCAGCGGCTCGATCAGGCTGCGCAGTTGCGCCAGCGGCAGTTCGATGCTGCGGGTGTCGTCCAGTCGCAGTCGCCAGCTGGCGTTTTTCTTTTCGTTGCGTGCGCGGTGCAGCGGGAAATCGGGCGTGTGGATCAGCTGGCGCAATACCGGCAGCAGGTCGATGCGTTCGCCGGCCACGTCCACGCCCAGCGCCACGTCGAACCAGGCGTGGCCGGAGGGTTCGAGTTCGGCGTGCCATGCGTCGATGGGCAGCAGGCGGTCGCACGGGAATCCGTCAGCGTATTCGATGCGGAAGCCGGCCTGTTCGAGCTGTTCGATCAGGGGTGCCCACTGCTTGGGTGTCAGTGGTGGCTTGCGGGCCGAAGTGCGGGCATACCAGTCGTCGATGTGACTGTAGTGGAAGTCGGGGATGTAGCTGCTGTCCAGCTCCGGACGAGGAGTCAGTCCGAGTTTTCGCAATGACTGCTGCCAGCGTGCCTCGGCTTCATGGTCGCGGTGGATTTCATGAAGGCCCCGTTCGTCGAGGCGGGTGAGTACGCTGGAGGTTTCGCTGCTGCTTGTGGCGTGGCCATCGTAGTCGTATCGCAGGGCCGCCATGCCGATGATCTCGGTATGTCCGCGCCACGTCTGGACAACTGCGAGGTGAAGTTGCAGCACGGGTACGGGGCGCGTGCGGACGACCTGCATCGGGCCGTGATCAATGGGGTCTGGCAGGCGCTGGCCGACTTTGGATGTGGCCAGTTTCCGGCGTACGGTGGCGAGTTGTCGTGGCTCCAGTGCGGGAATGCTGCCCAGCAGACTGAACAATCGGGCGTCGCCCTCGGCGCGACCGTAATGACCGTTTTTTGCATGGATGTACCAGATGCCGGCACCGCAAAGCAGTTGCGCTCCTTCGATGTCGGGGCGCATTTGCAGGTGCTGGTTGCCGTTGTCGGCTTCGATCCATTCGAGCGAGATGGCGAGGTCGGGGCCGCGTACCACCGGCTGGCTGCCGCGTTCATGCCAGGCCGGGTAGAGGGCCAGCAACTGTTCCAGTGCCCGCTCCGCATGCAGGGTCTGGATGGAGCGCCATGGCGCGCTGCCGCGCATGATTGCCGGGGCGCTCAGCAGGACATCCAGTGCGGCGATGGCCGGTTCGGGCCAGCCGCCTTCCGGTGTCGGTATGGCACCGTGGTTGTCGTCCAGCTTTACGGGCTGCGGGTCAACCAGGCTGCCGACGCTGGCGCGGCTTGCCGACGGTCGCAGCCAGGCTGGCAGGGCGAGCAGTCGATGTGGTGGCTCGTCGCTGCTGCGCAGCAGGATGCCGAAGCGGTGTTCCGGATTCGCCGTCGGTGTACTGGCAGGCAGTCGCTCCAGTGCGGCCAGCCAGCGTTCCCATGAGGCCAAGGCTTCGTGTTCCTGCATGGCTTGCAGGCGGGTCAGCCAATCCGGGGTGGCGTTTGTCGTCTGCGTGAGGCGCGGCGCATCATCCTCGGCGACTTGCAGCAGCATCGCGGCAGCGTGCTTGCAGTTGAGGTGGACGGGGCAACGGCAGATACCGTCGACGATCAGCCGCCGGTCGTATTGTCTGATGCTGACCTCGCAGGCATAGCGCTGGCCGTAACTGCCATCGACCTTGGCTGTGAGGATGTAGTGTTCGTCATCCTGCCGGATTTTCAGTCCACGCACGCTGCCGTCGCTGGCGTAGGCCTGGGCTCGCGCCAGCGATTTCTCATCGAAGTTGGAGCGCCATTCGACGTGGTGCAGCAGTTCGGCGAGTTCGTGATGCATGCCATCAGGTGCGGGCGAAGGGAATCCCGGATTCTCGCACGCGCCTGTTCCGGCAGCCTCCCCGGTGGCCCACCACGCCCAATCGCGAGACAATAGCGGGTCACTGTCGAATGACGCCGGCTTGAAGCCGGTTCCGACGGACACTGTCACGCCCGCGAGGGCGGGAACGGTGGCGTCGGGCAAGTGTCATCGAGATCATTGTCCGCGGCCTCGCCGCCCTGCCATGGAACCCCCGCACGCCATGTCCCAGACTCCCAGGATCATCTACACCCTCACCGACGAGGCGCCGTTCCTCGCCACTGCTTCGCTGCTGCCGATCGTGTCGGCGTTTGCCGGTACCGCGGGCATTGCGGTGGAAACGCGCGACATCTCGCTGGCGGGGCGCATCATCGCGCTGTTCCCGGAAGCGCTTTCCGAGTCGCAGCGCATCGGCGACCACCTGGCCGAGCTGGGCCAGCTGGCGACCACGCCGGAGGCGAACATCATCAAGCTGCCGAACATCAGCGCCTCGATGCCGCAGCTGAAGGCGGCGATCAAGGAGCTGCAGCAGCAGGGTTACGCGCTGCCGGATTACCCGGATGCGCCGGCCAACGAAGCCGAGCAGGACATCAAGGCGCGCTATGACCGGGTCAAGGGCAGCGCGGTGAACCCGGTGCTGCGCGAGGGCAATTCCGATCGTCGCGCGCCGGCTTCGGTGAAGAACTACGCGCGCAAGCATCCGCATCGCATGGGTGCGTGGAGCGCGGATTCGAAGACCCATGTGGCGCACATGGAGGCCGGTGATTTCTACGGCACCGAGCAGTCGGCGCTGATCGGGCAGGCGGGCAACGTCAGCATCGAGTGGTTCGGCAAGGATGGCAGCCACGAGGTGCTGAAGCCGAAGACTGCGCTGCTGGCCGGCGAGATCATCGACGCGGCGGTGATGAGCCGCAAGGCGCTGGCGGGTTTCATCGACGCGCAGATCGCCGATGCCAAGGCCAGCGGCGTGCTGTTCTCGCTGCATCTGAAGGCGACCATGATGAAGGTCTCCGACCCGATCATGTTCGGCGTGGCGGTGGGCGAGTTCTACAAGAATGTGCTGGGCAAGCATGCCGATGCGCTGGCGCAGGCCGGCTTCAATCCGAACAACGGCATCGGTGACCTGTACGCCCGCCTCGGCAGCCTGCCGGAGGCGACGCAGGCGGCGATCAAGGCCGACATGGACGCGCAGTACGCGCAGCGCCCGGCGTTGGCGATGGTCAATTCGGACAAGGGCATCACCAATCTGCACGTGCCCAGTGACGTGATCATCGACGCCTCGATGCCGGCGATGATCCGCGACTCCGGCAAGATGTGGAACGCCAAGGGCGAGCGCCAGGACACCAAGGCGGTGATTCCGGATCGCAGCTACGCCGGCGTGTACAAGGCGGTGATCGAGGACTGCAAGGCCAACGGCGCGTTCGACCCGGCCACCATGGGCAGCGTGCCGAACGTGGGGCTGATGGCGCAGAAGGCCGAGGAATACGGCTCGCACGACAAGACCTTCCAGATCGCCGGCGACGGCACGGTCAAGGTGATCGACGAGTCCGGCAAGGTGCTGTTGCAGCACGAAGTGGAAGCGGGCGACATCTGGCGCATGTGCCAGACCAAGGACGCGCCGATCCAGGACTGGGTGAAGCTGGCGGTCAGCCGCGCACGGCTGTCGTCGACGCCAGCGGTGTTCTGGCTCGATCCGCAGCGCGCGCATGATCGCGAGGTCATCAAGAAGGTCGAGCGCTACCTGAAGGATCACGACACCAGCGGCCTGGACATCCGCATCCTCGATCCGGTGGCGGCCACGAAGTTCTCGCTGGAGCGCATCCGCAAGGGCCAGGACACCATCTCGGTCACCGGCAACGTGCTGCGCGACTACCTCACCGACCTGTTCCCGATCATGGAGCTGGGCACCAGCGCCAAGATGCTCTCCATCGTGCCGCTGATGGCCGGCGGTGGCCTGTTCGAGACCGGTGCCGGCGGTTCCGCGCCCAAGCACGTGCAGCAGTTCCTGGAAGAGAACTACCTGCGCTGGGATTCGCTGGGCGAGTTCCTCGCGCTGCAGGCGTCGCTGGAGTTCGTCGGCGAGCAGAGCGGCAGTGCGCAGGCCAAGGTGCTGGCGAAGGCGCTGGATCAGGCCAACGGCCAGATCCTCGACAACAACCGTTCGCCCGCGCGCAAGGTCGGCGAGCTGGACAACCGTGGCAGCCACTTCTACCTGGCGATGTACTGGGCGCAGGCCCTGGCCGCGCAGGATGACGATGCCGCGCTGAAGGCGAAGTTCGCGCCGCTGGCCAAGGCGCTCACCGACAACGAGGCGGCGATCGTCGCCGAGCTCAACGGTGCGCAGGGCAAGCCCAACGACATCGCCGGCTACTACCACCCGGACCTGGCCAAGGTCAGCGCGGCGATGCGCCCCAGCAGCACCCTCAACGCGGCATTGGACGCCTTGGCGGACTGATCACGCGGCGGGCAGCGCTCGCCCTTCGAAGCCATCCCCCGAAGCCGCGCGGCATACCCGCGCGGCTTTTTTTCGCCTGTCTCCCGACGTGTTGTCGATGTGTGGCGCAGGCGCTGATCGTCGCCCTTGCTCCACATGGTTGGCGTTCCAGTCCACTTCGTGAACAAGCCCCGGCGCGCCCCGTCCGGGCATTGTGAGAACTCGCGGTTTTCGGCAAGAAACCGTGCGTGACGAGTGATGGCCGACACCGCTAGCTTCAACGGCTTCCGCGGTCGCATGGGGAGCGACTGCGGAAGTCTTGGATCAAGGGCCATCACTGTTCGGGGAGCTTTGCATGAGTACAGGTTTTTTCCGTGTCTGCAGTCTTGCCGCCGCACTGGCGGCGTTGTGTGGCACCGGCCATGCCAGTGCGGCGGAACTGGCGTCCGCCAAGCCGTCTGGCCGCTTGAATGCCAGCATGCTGCAAGGGGGGCAGGCCGATGGTCACGACCGCTTCATCGTTTCCTATCGTGACGGGGCGGTGGAGTCGGCCAGCCCGGGCAGCGTGGTGCAGAACATCACGCTTGGCCTGAGTCGCGCCCGCTTGGCCGGCGGCATCGGCGCGGCCGGCACGATCCACGCTTCGTACGTGCGCCGGCTGGCGACCGGTGCCCATGTGGTGCACACCTCGCGCAAGCTCGACACGCACGAGTCGTTGCTGTTCATGCGGCAGCTTGCAGCGGATCCGGCGGTGGCCCATGTCGAGCCGGACATCGTGATGCACGCCATCGGCGATGTGCGTCGCGCTGCCACGCCGGCCACATTTGTTCCGGATGATCCCTATTACGCCCGCTACCAGTGGCATCTGCGCGCCGGCGACGGCACCAACGAGGTGGTCGGCCAGGATGCTGCCAGCTACGCCAACCACGGCGGTGCCGACATCGCTGCAGCGTGGGATCTGGCCGATGGCGACGGCGTCACCGTGGCCGTGCTCGACACCGGCCTGACTCATCATCCCGACATCGACACATCGCTGGGTGATGCTGGCTATGACTTCGTCAGTGACGCGTTCCATTCCGGTCGCGCCGCCGATGGGCGTGTTGCCGGCGGCTGGGATACCGGTGACTGGACTACGGAACAGCCTTGGCAGAGTGTCTGCACCGATGCGTTCAATCTGCCCCAGCCCAGCTCTTGGCACGGCACCCATGTCGCCGGCACGATCGCCGAGCTGACCGGCAATGGCGAAGGCATGGCTGGCGGTGCGCATGCCGCGAAGATCCTGCCGGTGCGCGTGCTCGGCCACTGTGGTGGCTATGCCTCGGATATCGCCGACGCGATCGTGTGGGCTTCCGGTGGCCATGTCGACGGCGTGCCAGACAATCCGTATCCGGCGCAGGTGATCAATCTGAGCCTGGGTGGCGAGGGCACTTGCAGTGCCGCCGATGCCACCGGCATGGCGGTGGCATCGGCCAACAGCCGCGGCACCGTGGTGGTGGTGGCGGCAGGCAATGATGGCAGCGACGCGGAGGATTTCACCCCGGCGAGCTGCCCGGGCGTGATCACGGTGGCGTCGGTTGGCATCACCGGCAAGCGCGCGTTCTATTCCAACTTCGGTCCGTCGGTGAAACTGGCGGCACCCGGTGGTGGCGTCTATGCCAATGATGCGGCCAGCGGTGATTTCGCCGATGCGGGTTTCGTCTGGTCGGCGACCAACATGGGCACCACGGCGCCCGACGAGGGTGGCTACATCTATGCAGGCATGGCTGGCACTTCCCAGGCGACGCCGCACGTCGCCGCTACCGCCGCACTGGTGATCTCGGCCTTGCAGGATGCCGGCTTGCCGGCGCTGCCACCGGATGGCATGGCCGGTTTGCTGGCCCGTTCCGCGCGTGCATTCCCGATGGTGCCGGATCGCGTGATCGGAGCGGGCATCGTCGATGCAAAGGCGGCGATCGAGCAGGCCATCAGCGGTGACGATGACGGTGGCGACAACGGCGGTGATGACAACGGTGGCGACAATGATGATGCCTTCGAATTGACCAATGGCACGGTCGCGGCCGGCCTGGCTGGCAACGCCGGCACCACGCGGCTGTTCCGCATCGAGGTGCCGGCAGGTGCCCGCGTGCTTTCCGTGCGCAGCTTCGGTGGCAGTGGCGACGTTTCGCTGTATGCCGCGCAGGATGCCGGCGTCAGCATCGACGTGCACGACAAATCCTCGGTGCATGCCGGCAACAACGAGGCGATGACGATCACCCGCCCCGCCGCCGGTACCTGGTACGTGCTGCTTGCCGGTGTCAGCAACTACGGCGGCGTCTCGTTGCAGGCCAGCTTCACCATGCCGTAAGCGGCCTCCTGACCCGTGCCGTCACGGCCCGGGTCGCTCAAACCTTTCGGGCTGTTCACGCAGCGGCGTCTACACGGCGCCGGTGGCCGGGTGCGCCCTTTTCCCTGATTCCGACAAGCCGGGAACTGCCGTACGCAGCCGGGCTGGAGATATCCGATGAACAAGATTCACAGCAAGATCTGGAACAAATCGCTGGGCATGCTGGTCGTGGTTTCCGAACTGGCCAGGGCCAGCGGCAAGGGCGGCAATACCCGGCGTCATCGTGCGGCGGCCGTCGTTGCGGGCGTGATGCTGGCAGTCGGTGCCGGGGGTGCCATGGCCGCGAATGCGGTGGTCGATCCGGTCGCACCGACGGCCGGCACGCAGCTGCAAGCCAGTGCCGCGGCAACCGGAGGCCTGTTCCAGGCCGACGGCGCCGACGATGGCAGCGAGGATGCGCTGGCCGACGGCGAGCACGCCGTGGCGGCTGGCGCGGGCAGCCATGCCGGTGGCAGCGACAGCGCCGCGTTCGGCTCCGGCGCGACGGCGATGGACGCCGGCAGTACCGCCATCGGCGGCCACCTGTATTACGTGGATCCGGATACCGGTGACGTGCTGCTGGACAGCCAGACCCTGGCCAGCGGGATCGGCAGTTCGGCATTGGGTGCCGGCGCACAGGCCAGCGAGGCATTTGCCAGCGCGATCGGTGCCGGGGCATCCGCTTCCGGTGCCCAGGCCACGGCCGTTGGCTACCACAGCAGCGCCGGTGATCTCGGCATGGCCAGCGGCGGCTATGCACAGGCGGTCGGCGTCGGTTCGTCGGCGTTCGGCTATGGCAGCAGTGCGGTCAGTGATTTCTCGGTCGCGGTGGGCGGTCCCGGTGATCCGGCGTTGCTGGAGAGTGGCGGTACCCACCCGAGCGGCATGTTGGCCGGCACCACCGCCGACGGTTTGGGTACCAGCGCGTTCGGTGCGGCAGCCTACGCGCATGGCGACCTGACCTCGGCGCTGGGTGCCGGCGCGATCGCCGAGGGACGCATGGGCATGGCTCTGGGAGCGATCAGCACGGTCGAAGGCGATTACGCCTCCGCGATCGGCAGTCGCAGCGTGGCCGAAGCCGATTATGGCGTTGCGTTGGGCTACGCGACCCATGTGGGTGAGGTCCACGGCGTGGCCATCGGCACCGGCGCCGATGTGCGTGCGGGCAGCGGCGTGGCCATCGGTGTGGGCAGCACGGTCACGGCGGCGGACAGCGTCGCGCTGGGCGCCGGGTCCAGTGCCGATCGCGGTGGGGTGGTCGGGGTCGGCGGTGCCGGCCACGAGCGCCAGATCGTCCATGTCGCCGCCGGTACCGAGGACACCGATGCGGTGAACCTGGCCCAGCTCAACGCCGCGGTTGGCGATCAGGGCTTCTTCCAGGCCGATGGTGCCGATGACGGCAGCGAGGATGCATTGGCCGATGGTGAGCACGCGATAGCGGTCGGCGCCAATGCCGCTGCGGATGGTGTCGAGAGCGTGGCTCTCGGCGCCGGAAGCTATGCCGCCGATGACAACGCCAGCGCGATCGGCGCCGGCAGCACCGCCTTCGGCACGGGTGCATCCGCCTTCGGCGGTCTGGCGGCCACCATGGGCGAGTACGCCACCGCGATCGGATATGGCGCCACTGCCGCTTCCGACTACAGCCTGGCGGTGGGCCAAGGCGCGGACGCCAACGGCAATTCGTCGATCGCGATCGGCGGCAAGGCGGTTGACGAGTTCGGCGATCTGCTGGTGCATGGCCTGGGGGGCGAATTGCTGCAGAACAGCGCCACCGCCAGCGGCGTCGCTGCCACCGCGATCGGTGCGGCGGCGCAGGCGACCGATTTCGCCACCACCGCGGTGGGTCTGGCGGCGCTGGCCGGTGGCTATCGTTCCACCGCGATCGGTACCGGTGCGCTGGCGCTTGGGCAGGATTCCGTCGCCCTCGGTATTGCCAGTTATGTCACCGGCTATCAGTCGATTGCCATCGGCGGCGGCGCTTGGGCGCTGGGCGAGGATGGTGCGATCGCGATCGGCCCGGATTCGCAGGCTTTGGGTTGGGAATCGATCAGCATCGGCAACGTCTCGTACGCCGAAGGCATGGCCAGCACCGCCGTCGGTGCCACTGCCTGGGCAGTGGGTGATCAGACCACCGCACTGGGTCAGTACGCCTGGGCGATGAACGATGGCAGCACCGCGATCGGCCAGGACAGCTATGCCTACGCCGACGGTGCCACCGCGTTGGGCCACAGCGCGCAGACCGACGGCGAGAACAGCGTGGCGCTGGGTTCGGGGTCGTACACCGGCGAGTCCAACGTGGTCTCGGTCGGCAACGGCACCGGCGACAACGGCCTGCCGGCCACGCGCCGCATCACCAACGTCGATGCCGGCATCAACGACAACGACGCGGTAAACCTGGCGCAGCTCAATGAGGCGATCGGCGAGGCGTCGCCGCTGTCGCAGTTCTTCGCTGCTGACGGTGAGAGCGATGGCAGCGAGGTGGCGTTGGCCGACGGCGAGCACAGCCTGGCAGCAGGCGCCAGCAGCTATGCCGGTGGCGCCGAGAGCAGCGCATTCGGCAGTGGCGCGGTGGCGCTGGACGACAACGGCAGCGCGATCGGTGCGGAAGCCATGGCCATGGGTGTGGGCGCTTCGGCTTTCGGCAGTCTGGCCGGCACCAACGCCGACTACGCCACCGCCGTTGGCTATGGTGCCAACGCCAATGGCCTGTCCAGCTCGGCGTTGGGCAACGGCAGCGAGGCCAACGGCGACTATGCCGTGGCGATCGGCGGCAACGCGATGATTCCCGACGTTACCGGCTCGTACCTGGAGGAAGGGCAGACCCGCGCCGACGGCTATGCGGCTACTGCGGTTGGCCCCGGTGCCGTTGCGGTCGGTGATTTCAGCAGCGCCTTCGGTGCCGGCGCCTTTGCAGGCGGCTCCCAGGCGGTGGCTTTGGGCCTGGACGCGCAGGCGACCGGTGACGCCTCGATGGCGATCGGCAACTACAGTCATGCCGACGGCCTGCTTTCGATGGCGATCGGCTATCAGGCCGCCGCCAGCGGGGATGTGGCGATGGCGATCGGCAACAAGAGTTTCAGTGAAGGCTTGTTCTCGATGGCGGTGGGCTTCGATGCGATGGCTGCCGGTGAGCGTGCCAACGCCCTGGGCGTAAACACCCGGGCCTATGGTGAAGGCAGTGTCGCTATTGGTGGCAGCGCGATCGCCGGCTCCGTCGACAATGTGCTTGGCTCCGCTACGGCGATCGGCTACAGCGCGGAGGCTACCGGCTTCACTTCCACGGCCATCGGTGCAGCTGCCAATGCGTACGGCCTCAGCTCGTTGGCCTTGGGTAGCGGTTCCTACGCCTTCAACGAGTTGTCCATTGCCGGTGGTTTCCAGTCGCAAGCCAATGGCACCGGCAGCATCGCCTTTGGCGGCGGTGCGATGACCGGCGGCCAGCGTCCGCTAGTGGGTGACCCCGACAACGGGGGCGGCGATGGCGGTGACGATCCATGCTGGATCTGCAGAGATATCAGCCGCGTGCAGGGTGGGGATTACGAAATGGCCGACTACGCCATCGCCCTGGGCAACAATGCCTGGGCGTTCGGTACCGGCAGCATGGCGCTGGGTCGCGACGCGTTGGTACTGGGCGAGAACAGCGTTGCCCTTGGCGCCGGTTCAGTGGCGGACCGCGACAACACGATCTCGGTGGGCTCGGCCACGCACTGGATCGATCCGCGTACGGGTGAGGACCATCAGGCCTTCGATCGCCAGATCACCAACGTCGCCGCCGGCACCGAAGGCACCGACGCGGTCAATCTGGACCAGCTCAACGAGGCGCTGGCCAATGCGGGAGGCGATCATGGCCAGACCGACGCGCTGGGCGATGCGGTGGCCGCCGCGCTGGGTGGTGGTTCCGCGATGGGTGTCGGCGGGCTGATGGCACCCACGTACCTGATCCAGGGCAGCAGTTACCACAGCGCCGGCGATGCCTTCGCCGCGCTGGACGGTGCGCTCGATGACGCCATGAGCGACATCGGTCAGCTGCAGGACCAGGTGGCGCAGCTGCAGCATCATCCCGGCAACGGCAACGGCAACGGCAACGGCAACGGCAACGGCAACGGGCCGACGGCCGGCACGGGCAAAGGTCTGGCGATCGGCAATGGCAGCGTGGCCACTGACGGTGGCGATACCGCGATCGGCAACGGTGCCACGGTCGGCGCGGACAACGGCACCGCGGTGGGCAGTCACGCCAACATCGACGCGGCCGCCACCGGCGCGGTGGCGATCGGTGCCGACAGCAACGTCACCGCCGCAGGCGGTACCGCACTGGGCGACGGCGCCGAGGTGACCGCTCAGAACAGCGTGGCGCTGGGCAGCGGCTCGGTGGCTGATCGCGCCAACACCGTGTCGGTGGGCAGTGCCGGCCACGAACGCGCGATCACCAACGTCGCAGCCGGCACCGAGGCCACCGATGCGGCCAATGTCGGCCAGGTCACCGAGGCGCTGCAGACCGCGAAGGACTACGCCGATGCCGGCGACAAGAGCACGCTCGACGCCGCGAACAAGTACACCGACAACAAGCTGGGTAGCCTGGTCAGCCAGGGCGACTTCGACAACTTCCGCAGCCAGGTCAACGACCAGTTCTCCCGGGTCAATCGGCGGCTGGACCGGGTCGGTGCGATGGGCACCGCGATGGCCCAGATGAGCGCCAACACCTCTGGGCTGTCGGGTGACAACCGGATCGGTGTCGGTGCTGGCAGTTACGGTAGCCAGTCGGCGATTTCGGTGGGCTACCAGCGAGCCTTCAACCAGAACCGCGCCAGCATCTCGGTCGGCGCCTCGGCGTCCGGTTCGGAGAGCACGGTGGGCGTGGGCGCCGGCTTCAGCTGGTAAGCGCCACCACCGTTTTTGCTCCCTCTCCCCTGGCTTCGCCGGGGGAGAGGGCTGGGGTGAGGGGGACGCTTCTGGCGATGGACTGTCCAGGGGGCGGCCGGCAGGTCACCGGGTGGCGACCTGCCGGTGTCGACCCTTGCACGAAAGGAGCAAGGGGGCTGCCAAAAGCGTCCCCCTCACCCCAGCAATCTTTCTCCGGCAAGGCCGGTGGAGGGGTGCCTGCTCAGCGTCGGATCAGCACATAGCCTTCGCCGTGCACCGAGCTCACCGGCAATGACAAGCCGGTGATCCGGGTCACCTTCTTGCGCAGGCGATGCAGCAGCGAGTCGATGCGGTGGGTGTCGAAGTCGTGCACGTTGGCGGTGAGGTGGGCAATCACCGCTTCGCGCGAAATGATCTGGTTGGGCTTGCCGAAGAACAGCTCGAGCAGGCGACGCTCGGTCTTGGTCAGTGCCACCTCCCTCCCGGACGGTGCGACCAGGCACCAGCCGGCCGCATCCAGGCGCCAGTGGAGGCAGGAGCGGCCGGCCAGTCGCAGGCGGCGGGCCAGGCTGAACAGGGTCGAAACCAATACGTCCAGATCGACCGGCTTGGACAGGAAGGCGTCGGCGCCCTCGTTCAGGGCGCGTACGCGATCGGGCGTGGTGCTGCGGCCGGTCAGCATCACGATGCCGATGTCCGCGGCATGGGCGCGCATCTGGCGGGTTACCTCGAAGCCATCGTGGCCGGGCTGGCCGGCACCGAGCAGCACGATGTCCGGACGCTGGTGCTGCAACTGCTCCTCCAGGGCTTCGCCGTGGCTGATCGCCGCCACGCCAAAGCCGTGCTGGCGCAGTTTTGGCGCGATCACCTGATCGCGTAAAAGTTCATCGTCCTCCACCACCATCACATGCAGTGGGGTGGTCACGGACGATTCTTCGAGGACACTTGCATTCATCGCATGGCAACCTGCAGCCGACCCGGAACTGGGACAATGACGTTTCATGTCACCGGATTTGAAATCGATGCGTCTGCCTTCCCTGCTGATCCTGTTGTTGCTGGGCGCATCGGCCCCGGCGTTCGCGCAATCTTCCACGGCACCACCACCGCAGGACGTGGCCGAGCTGCCGGCGGTGGTGGTTTCCGGTGTGCAGCCCGGCCCCGGCTTGTGGAAGGTGTCGAAGGGCGACCACGTGATGTGGCTGCTGGGCACTTTGTCGCCGTTGCCGCGTAGCGTGCAGTGGCAGTCGCGCGAGCTGGAGCAGGTGATCGCCGGCTCGCAGCAGGTGTTGTTGCCGCCGGCGGTGGAGATGAAGGCAGACATCGGTTTCTTCGGCAAGCTTTTTCTGTTGCCGTCGGCCTATGGCGCGCGCAAGAACGAGGATGGCCGCACTTTGCAGCAGGTCTTGCCGCCGGAGGCATACGCACGCTGGCAGGTGTTGAAGCAGAAGTATCTGGGCAGGAACCGCGGCATCGAGCGCTGGCGGCCGTTGTTTGCCGGCCAGAAGCTTTATCGCGAGGCATTGCGCGCCAATGGCCTCAGCAAGAGCGGTGGCGTGCAGGATCACATCGATGCACTGGCGGAGCAGCATGGCGTGCCCGAGGTGGGGATCACCTATCCGGTGGTGATCGAGAATCCGCGGGCGGCGATCAAGGAGTTCAAGCGCGCCGCGCCGGACGATGTCACCTGCTTCATCCGCACCCTGGACAGCATCGAACGCGATTTGCCGGCGATGACCACCCGCGCCAATGCCTGGGCCACCGGCGATCTGGAAACCCTGCGCGAGCTGCCCGACAGCGATCGCCAGGACGCCTGCATCGAGGCACTGACGGAAGCCGGCTTCGCCCGTGCGCTGGGTCTGGATGACGTGCCGTCGAAACTGCGCGAGCAATGGCTGGCCACTGCCCGCAAGGCGCTGGCCGACAACCGCCAGACCTTCGCCGTGCTGCCGATGGACGAGTTGCTGAAGCCGGACGGCTGGCTGTCCCGCCTGCAGGCCGAAGGCTACGAAGTCGAGGCCCCAGACGGTGCAGCCCCGTAGGGCGGGCACTGCCCGCGCCGGACCAGAAGTGAGTGCAGAGGAGTGAGAGAAAAGCCCGCTCACTCCTGACCTCTCGCACGCGCGGACAATGCCCGCCCCTCTCGAGTGGATGCGGAACTGAACGATTTGGACTCTCGCCCGCGCGGGCGGTGCCCGCCCTACACCTGTCGTGTGGATGCTGCCTTGCCCCTCCGTAGGTCGGGCACCGCCCGACAATGCGTGTGGCCACTCTGCGCTGGTGATGCCCGCACCACGCACACGCACGCCCCAGCGCGACTGCGGGGGCATTCCTTCGGTGCTTATTCCCGGCCGTCGAGTGCGGCGATGTCTTCCGCGCTCAAGGCCAAGCGCGTGGCGCCGAACAATTCGTGCAGCTGCTCCACGCTGGTGGCGCTGACGATCGGGGCGGTGAGGCCGGGGCGGGCGATCAGCCAGGCCAGCGCGACCTGGGCCGGAGTGGCCTGGTGGCGTGCGCCCACCGTGTCCAGCGCGGCCAGCACGCGCAGGCCCTCGGGATTGAGGAAGGCTTTCACCGAGCCGCCGCGGGCGGCGCTCTTGGCCAGGTCGGCCTCGCTGCGGTACTTGCCGCTGAGGAAGCCGCTGGCCAGCGAGTAATAGCTGATCACTCCGACGTTCTCGGCACGGATCAACGGCTCCAGCTCCTTCTCGTAGCCTTCGCGGCTGACCAGGTTGTATTCCGGCTGCAGGCTTTCATAGCGCGGCAGGCCGTGCTGCTTGGAGATGGCCAGCGCCTCGGCCAGGCGTGGCGCGCTGAAGTTGGAGGCGCCGATCACGCGCACCTTGCCTTCCTCGACCAGCCGGGCGTACTCGCCCAGGGTGTCGGCCATCGGCACGCTGGCGTCGTCCTCGTGCGACTGGTACAGGTCGATCACGTCGGTCTGCAGGCGGCGCAGCGAGCCTTCCACCGCCTGGCGGATGTTGGCCGGCGACAGGCCGGGCTGCTCGCTCCACTTGGCCACCTTGGTGGCGATCACCACGCGGTCGCGCTTGCCGCTGTGCCTGAGCCATTTGCCGATGATGGTTTCCGATTCGCCGCCGGTGTTGCCCGGTACCCAGGCCGAATAGACGTCCGCGGTGTCGATCAGGTTGCCGCCGGCATCGACGAAGGCATCGAGCAGTTCGAACGAGCGTTTCTCGTCGGCGCTCCAGCCGAACACGTTGCCGCCGAAGGCGAGCGGGGCGACGGACAGGGACGAGTTGCCGAGCTGGCGCATTTGCATGGGATGGACCTCAGATGGGGAATGGCTGGACAGGAGATGGTCGCGCCCATGCCGTGATCGGGCAACCCGCACTTTTGTCGCGACTGGGCCGCAGCCGGCACAGCGGCTAAAATGACCGATCGCATCGCGCTGCGATGCCCACCCCCCAAGCCCCCGAGGAGTTGCATCATGAAGTCACGCGCCGCCGTCGCCTGGGAAGCAGGCAAGCCGCTGTCGATCGAGGAAATCGATGTTGCCGGGCCGAAGGCCGGCGAGGTGCTGGTGCGCATCGTCGCCACCGGCGTCTGCCACACCGACGCGTTCACTCTGTCCGGCGCCGATCCGGAAGGCGCGTTCCCGGTGATCCTGGGCCATGAAGGCGGCGGCATCGTCGAGGAAGTCGGCGAGGGCGTCACCTCACTCAAGGTCGGTGATCATGTGATTCCGCTGTACACGCCCGAATGCGGCGAGTGCGAGTACTGTCTTTCCGGCAAGACCAACCTGTGCCAGAAGATCCGCGTGACCCAAGGGCAGGGCCTGATGCCTGACGGCACCTCGCGTTTCTCGGTCGGCGGCAAGCAGCTGCTGCACTACATGGGCACCAGCACCTTCAGCGAATACACCGTGCTGCCGGAAATCTCGCTGGCGAAGATCAACAAGGCCGCGCCGCTGGAGAAGGTCTGCCTGCTCGGCTGCGGCATCACCACCGGCATCGGTGCGGTGCTGAACACGGCCAAGGTCGAGCCCGGCGCTTCGGTGGCGGTGTTCGGCATGGGCGGCATCGGCCTGTCGGTGGTGCAGGGCGCGGTGATGGCCAAGGCCGGCCGCATCGTGGTGGTCGACACCAATCCGGCCAAGTTCGAGATGGCGAAGCTGCTGGGCGCCACCGACTTCATCAACCCGAAGGATTACCCGGACACCCCGATCCAGCAGGTGATCGTGGAGCTGACCAACGGCGGCGTCGACTACTCGTTCGAGTGCATCGGCAACGTCAACGTGATGCGTTCGGCGCTGGAGTGCTGCCACAAGGGCTGGGGCGAGTCGATCATCATCGGCGTCGCCGGTGCCGGCCAGGAGATCAGCACCCGTCCGTTCCAGCTGGTCACCGGTCGCGTCTGGCGCGGCTCTGCCTTCGGCGGCGTCAAGGGCCGCACCCAGCTGCCCGGCTACGTCGACCGCTACATGTCCGGTGAGATCAAGATCGACGAAATGATCACCGAAGTGATGCCGCTGGAGCGCATCAACGAAGCCTTCGACCTGATGCACGAAGGCAAGGTGATCCGTTCGGTGATTCATTATTGAGGGAGGGAATGGGGAACAGGGAGTAGGGAACAGGGAGGTTGCGAGCCGCTTTCGCGGCTCATCGGTTTTGATGAAAAGCATCGCGCCCTGTAGAAGCCGTCATTCCCGCTTTCGCGGGAATGACGGGCTCAAGCAAGTGTCATCCCGTTCCTGAACCTCCCCGCCGGCGCCCCTATTCCCTATTCCCCCAATCCCTATTCTCTATTTATGCAGCAGGTATCCAATGAACCGTACCGCCATTCTCGTCGACGGTGCTTTTTTTCTGGCGCGCTACCGCAAGGTTTATGGAGAGCGTGACGCTGGCGACGCGCGGGCCGTGGCGAAGACGTTGTTCGGCATGGCGCTGGAGCATCTGAAGGCTGTCGATCGTCCGCGCGAGTCGTTGTATCGCATCTTTTTCTATGACTGCCCGCCGCTGGAAAAGAGTTTCATCAGACCGGTCAGCGGCGATCATCTCGACTTCGGTCGAAGCAGTGCCGCCGCGTTCCGCCGCGAGCTGCACGGGCAGCTGCGCCGCCAGCGCAAGATGGCGTTGCGGCTGGGACGGCTGGCCGAGCGTGGCGAGTGGCAGTTGAAGCGCAATGCCTTCCAGCAACTGCGTGATGGCAGCCTGCGCTGGGACGATCTGGGTGACGAGCATTTCGAGCCGGAGATGCGGCAGACCCAGGTGGACATGAAGATCGGCATCGACATCGCCGCGCTGGCCTACAAGAAACTGGTCGACCAGATCATCCTGATCGCCGGCGATGCGGACTTCATTCCGGCCGCCAAACTGGCGCGTTACGAGGGCATCGATTTCATTCTCGACCCGATGTGGCAAGGTGTTGCCCCGGACCTGCACGAACATATCGACGGCCTGCAGTCAGTCTGCCCGCGGCCGTTCTGAGGCATCATCACCGGTAGACACCGTATTGCTGTCGAAGGTATCGGCAGCCCACAGGCCAAGGAGTCAGCAATGAACAGCAGCATGAATGCAGCAGGGGCGGGCATGACCCGGTTCGGCATGAGGTTGTGGCTTGCCGCACTGGTAGTACTCCCCGGAGTGGCGATGGCGCAGGCGGCAGGTGCGGACCAGCCGGCGGATGCACTGGTGCCACCCACCAGCGCCAGCGATTTCACCGCAGCGCAACTCGACGAAATGATTGCCGGCGACTGGCGCAGCGAGGCAAACCGCGCCCGCGATGTGTACCGGCACCCCAAGGAAAGCCTGCAGTTCTTCGGCATCCGGCCGGATCGCGATGTCATCGAGATCACGCCGGGAGGCGGCTGGTACAGCGAGATCCTGGCGCCGCTGCTGCATGACAACGGCCGCTACGTTGCCGCCATTCCGATGCCGGCACCGGGCCGTGGCGAGAATGCCCTGCGTCGCAAGTTCGCCGCCGACGTGGAGCATTACGGCCACGCGCAGTTCGTCGTGTTCGATCCGGCGGCACCTTCGTTCGGGGCGCGCGGGACGGCCGACATGGTGCTGACCTTCCGCAACGTGCACAACTGGGTTGCCGGCAGCAGCGAGGAGGCCGATACCGCGGCGGCCATGTTCCGTGCCTTCTTCGACGTGCTGAAGCCGGGCGGCGTGCTGGGCGTGGTCGAGCATCGTGCCGCCGATGGCTCCGCGCTGGATACATCGACGGGTTACCTGCCTACCGCCTATGTGGTGAAGCTGGCTACCGATGCCGGCTTCACGCTGGACGGGAGCAGCGAGATCAATGCCAATCCGAAGGACACCAGAGTTCATCCCAAAGGCGTCTGGACATTGCCGCCCACGCTGGCCCTTGGCGATCAGGACCGGGAGAAATACCTGGAGATCGGTGAGTCCGACCGGATGACCCTGCGTTTCATCAAGCCGCAGGAGTCGCCGATGATGGCGCCGATGACGGTGGATCGCTGACCCGCGTCACGTGCTGCTTGCGCTCAACAAGCCGTATGACGTGCTGTGCCAGTTCACCGACGCGGATGGCCGCCGCACGCTGGCCGGATTCGTCCATCAGAAAGGTGTCTATGCGGCGGGGCGTCTGGACCGGGACAGCGAAGGCCTGCTGCTGCTGACCGATGACGGGAGGCTGGCGCACAGGCTGACCGATCCCCGCCACAAGCAGCCCAAGACCTATCTGGCCCAGGTCGACGGCGAGATCGATGAGGCCGCGGTGCAATCGTTGTGCCGCGGCGTCATGTTGAATGACGGTCCGACCCTGCCGGCCGAGGCAGTACTTGCCAGCGAGCCTGACTGGTTGTGGCCACGCGACCCGCCGGTGCGCTTCCGCAAATCCATCCCCACCAGCTGGGTGTCGATCACCTTACGCGAAGGCCGCAACCGCCAGGTTCGCCGGATGACCGCCGCCGTCGGCTTTCCCACCTTGCGGCTGATCCGCGTACGCATCGGCGGATACCGTCTGGATGGCCTGCTCCCCGGCGAAGTCCGGCAGTTGTCGTAGGTCGGGCAATGCCCGACATCGCGGAGCCTGGGTGCGCGCGAAAGCCGCGGGCAATGCCCGCCCTACGGATCCAAGCCGAAGAATGCTTCCGCCGTGGTGGTGCTGTTGGCGGCGGTGATTTCCGGCTCCCTGCCGTGGCCGTGGCCGATCACGTAGGTCGGGCAATGCCCGACATCGCGGAGCCTGGGTGCGCGCGAAAGCCGCGGGCAATGCCCGCCCTACGGATCCAGGCCGAAGAATGCTTCCGCCGTGGCGGTGCTGTTGGCGGCTGTGACTTTCGGTTCCCCGCCGCAGTCGTGGCCGATCACGTAGGTCGGGCAATGCCCGACATCGTAGAGTCTGGGTACGCGCGAAAGCCGCGGGCAATGCCCGCCCTACGGATCCAGGCCGAAGAATGCTTCCGCCGTGGCGGTGCTGTTGGCGGCTGTGACTTTCGGTTCCCCGCCGTAGTCGTGGCCGATCACGTAGGTCGGGCAATGCCCGACATCGCGGAGCCTGGGTGCGCGCAAAAGCCGCGGGCAATGCCCGCCCTACGGGTCCAGGCGAAGAATGCTTCTGCCGTGGCGGTGCTGTTGGCGGTGGTGACTTCCGGTTCCCCGCCGCGGCCGTGGCCGATCACGTAGGTCGGGCAATGCCCGACATCGCGGAGCCTGGGTGCGCGCAAAAGCCGCGGGCAATGCCCGCCCTACGGATCCAGGCCGAAGAATGCTTCCGCCGTGGCGGTGCTGTTGGCGGCGGTGATTTCCGGCTCCCTGCCGCGGCCGTGGCCGATCACGTAGGTCGGGCAATGCCCGACATCGCGGAGCCTGGGTACGCGCGAAAGCCGCGGGCAATGCCCGCCCTACGGATCCAGGCCGAAGAATGCTTCTGCCGTGGTGGTGCTGTTGGCGGTGGTGATTTCCAGCTCCCTGCCGCAGTCGCGGTCGATCACGTAGGTCGGGCATTGCCCAATATCGCGGAGCCTGGGTACGCGCGAAAGCCGCGGGCAATGCCCGCCCTACGGATCCAGGCCGAAGAATGCTTCTGCCGTGGCGGTGCTGTTGGCGGCGGTGATTTCCGGCTCCCTGCCGCAGTCGCGGTCGATCACGTAGGTCGGGCATTGCCCGACATCGCGGAGCCTGGGTGCGCGCGAAAGCCGCGGGCAATGCCCGCCCTACGGATCCAGGCCGAAGAATGCTTCTGCCGTGGCGGTGCTGTTGGCGGTGGTGATTTCCATCTCCCTGCCGCGGCCGTGGCCGATCACGTAGGTCGGGCAATGCCCGACATCGCGGAGCCTGGGTGCGCGCAAAAGCCGCGGGCAATGCCTGCCCTACGGATCCAGGCCGAAGAATGCTTCCGCCGTGGCGGTGCTGTTGGCGGTGGTGACTTTCGGTTCCCCGCCGCAGTCGTGGCCGATCACGTAGATCGGGCAATGCCCGACATCGCGGAGCCTGGGTGCGCGCGAAAGCCGCGGGCAATGCCCGCCCTACGGGTTCAGGCCGAAGAATGCTTCCGCCGTGGCGGTGCTGTTGGCGGTGGTGATTTCCGGCTCCCTGCCGCGGCCGTGGCCGATCACGTAGGTCGGGCAATGCCCGACATCGCGGAGCCTGGGTGCGCGCAAAAGCCGCGGGCAATGCCCGCCCTACGGATCCAAGCCGAAGAATGCTTCCGCCGTGGCGGTGCTGTTGGCGGCTGTGACTTCCGGGTTCTCGCCGCGGTCGCGGGCGATCTCCTCGCAGATGTGCTTGAGGTACATCGGCTCATTGCGCCGGTGTGATGGCCGTGGTCGCACCGTGCGTGGCAGCAGGTACGGAGCGTCGGTTTCGATCATCAGACGATTGGCGGGAATGTCGCGAACCAGCTCGCGCAGGTGGGTGCCGCGGCGTTCGTCGCAGATCCAGCCGGTGATGCCGATGTGGCAGTCCAGTGCCAGGTAGTCGCGCAAGGCCTCGCCGCTGTCGGTGAAGCAGTGCACCACGGCCGCCGGGATCTTGTCGCGGTAGCGCCGCAGCATGGCGAGGAAATCCCCGTGTGCATCGCGCTGGTGCAAGAACAGCGGCATGCGCATGTCCACGGCGATCCGCAATTGCCGCTCGAACACCTCGAGCTGCACTTCGCGCGGCGAATAGTTGCGGTTGTAGTCCAGCCCGGCCTCGCCGATTGCGCGTACTGCCGGGTCCTGCGCAAGTTCGCGCAGCAAGGCGTCGGTGGCGTCGTCGTAGTCGATTGCGTGGTGCGGATGCACCCCGGCGGTGGCGAACAGAACTCCCGGGTGCTTCCGGGTCAGTGCCAGGGCCTGCTCACTGCCGTCGCGCGAGGCGCCGGTGACGATCATTCGATCGACTCCGTACGCATGCGCACGTTGCAACACGGCATCGAAATCGTGGTGGAAGGATTCGTGTGTGAGGTTGGCGCCGATATCGAGCAGCTGCATGGCTTTGGCTTCGCTTAAGGCATTAAATTGTGACAGAAGGCACAGTCTTGGCGAAGCGTGAAATGTATGCGACGCAGCAAATTCTGGCCTCACACAGGATACGGAATTGGCGTTGACCTTCACGAGATGAAGCTGATACGTTCCTGAGACGGGAGCCACAATTTCGAGTTTCGGAAAGTGTGGTTGCCCGGCGTGGCACGAACGATGCAGCTGTCTGGAGGGGCAGTTGCGGAACGCAATCGTTGGTGCCTCTCGCCGGGTCAACAAGAGAGGGGGTTTCTTGAATACAGGCAAGATGCGGGAGGCGGGGTCGCCATGCGGCCTTTTGGATCGGCGCGGGGGCGTCGATCGATATCGGCAGAGTGCGCCCGATCGGGTGTTTTCCGTTCGCGGCTGCGCGCACATCGTGCGTGTCGGCATCGCCAAAAACCATGTCTTTGGTGCTCGATCCGGGCGTGCGTAAGCGCGTCCGGATCTTTATTTCAGCGTCGGTGACGACGTTGTCTCAACAGGAGGTTTTCATGAAGAAGAAAGTCATGACAACGGCAATCGGGCTGGTGTTGTCCAGCCTGTTTGTCGTGGGGGCGGCCAATGCGGTCGAGCAGAAGCCGGCGCAGCCGGCAGAGACGACGAACGTCATGGTGCAGGGTGTGCAGGTTGCGATCGATCCGGCAACCGGTCGTCTGGTGGCGCCGACCGCAGAGCAGCGTGCGGCGCTGTCCGCGGCCTTGACGCGCAATGCCGCTGCGTCGAGGGCGAATGCGCTGAACACCCGTGGCCATGCTACGCGCTGGCAGCGTCCGCAGACCGATGCGGACGCCGCGAAGACGTTGCGTCGTCCCACCAGCGGCAAGTATGCCGCCGTCATGCAGCTGCCCGAGAGCATGGTCAGCAATCTGGTTGCCGAGATCAAGGACGACGGTTCGGTGGCCATCGGCCACCAGGATGAAATGTCCACGACCTCGACCCCGTCCGCCAAGCCTGCCCAGCCCGCCAAGGAGGTGCTGCCATGATCCGTCGCAAGCAGCTTTTCTCCGCCCTGCTGACTCTCGGCCTGTGCAGCTTCGCTGGTACGGCAGCGCTCGCCGGTGAAATCACGATCATCAACCAGGACGTCGGTACCGGGCAGGGCCTGGACGATGCCACGCCGGCCACGCCGGTAGGCGGCAACCCGGGTACCACCCGTGGCGAACAGGCATACAACGTGTTCCGGTTTGCAGCCGACCTCTGGGGCTCGGTGCTGCAGAGCGACATCCCGGTGAAGAACAGCGTCACCTTCGAGGGATTGCAGTGCAACGCCACTTCCGGCGTGCTCGGTTCGTCTGGCACCTACTACATCTTCACGTTTGACGATGGCGACGATCTGCCGGCAGGGGCCTTGCCCAATGTCTGGTACCACTCCGCGTTGACCGATGCACTTGCTGGCGAGGATGCGGTGGCTGCGGACCCCGGCATTCCCGATCCGAATACCCCGGACATCGTCAGCCGGTTCAATGGCGATCTCGGCAAGACCGGTTGCCTGACCGGTTCGGGCTGGTACTTCGGCTTTGACGGCAACACGCCGCCGGGCCAGATCAATTTCCTCAACGTGGTCATGCACGAGATGGCCCATGGCCTGGGCTTCTCCGGTTTCAACAATCTGGCCTCCGGTCAGATGAACCAGAACGTGCCGGACATCTACTCGATCTTCGTCAAGGACAATTCCACCAACCAGATGTGGACGGACATGACCGACACCCAGCGCCGGACTGCGGCGCTCAACGACGGCCATCTCGTGTTCACCGGCAACAACGTGAAGAAAGCGGCACCGTTTGTCCTGAATGCCACCAATGGCGGCATCGATGCCGATGGCAACGTACAGCTCTACGCTCCGGCCGCGCTGGCCCAGGGTTCGTCGTTCTCGCACTACGACACGCGCCTGACCCCGAACGCGATCATGGAATACGCGATCAACAACGATCTCGAAGGCCAGATCGACCTCGACCTCACTCCGGTGCTGCTGAAGGACGAAGGCTGGGGGCTCAACGAGGGCGGCCAGATGCTGCTCAGCTGCGATACCGGTGTGCCGACCTGGCAGCCGAACGGCCTGATCGTGGGTGCCAACGTGCTCGCCAGCGCCAAGAGCATAGCGTCGGCCTCGGCCAATGTGGGTGCCTACCAGGCTGCGATGGGCGACTACATCGCCGGTCTGGCCAGCGATGGTCTGCTCAGCGAAGAGGAAGTCACCAGCCTGACCGCATGTATCGCCGACCAACCGGCTGGCGAGCAGTACGACGAATGGGGCCCGGCCGACGGTGGTGATGGCGGCGACGGCGGCGACGGCGGTGATGGTGGCGATGGCGACATCCAGGCCATCGAGCTGACCAACGGCGTTGCCCTGGGTGGCCAGTCGGGCACTGCAGGTGGCGAGATCCTGTACAAGATCGAGGTTCCCGCCAACGCGTTGGGCCTGAGCATGCGCAGCTTCGGTGGTTCCGGTGACGTTTCGGTGTTCGTGAAGATCGACGGCGAGCCGTCGGAAGCGGACAACGACTACAAGTCGGTCCACCTGGGCAACAACGAGGCGGTCACCGTGCCGCGTCCGGCAACGGGCACTTACTACATCAAGGTAGTGGGTGTGAATGCGTTCTCCGGCGTCAACGTGCAGGGCAGCTTCATCCAGCGCTGATGAAGCCGAAGTCCATGCCGGCTTCGGCCGGCATGGACCAGGCCGGGCTACCCCGCGAGGGGTGCCCGGATTCCTGCAGAAGAGTCACAGAAAAGCTGGTCCCGGACTGTTCCGGGCAAGTGTCATCCGGCCCAAGGGCCGGATGCGTGGGAGTTACACATCAAATTCGGGCCAACGTCGCTGCGCAGTCCATGGCAGTGACGCTGGCCACACCCGGTCAGGCCACCACGTGCCGCGTCGAGACAGGTCCTCGCCCGTGCGCCACCGAACGCCATCATTCGCAGAGGTAACGTCGTGAACAAGATCTACAGCAAAGTTTGGAACAAGTCGTTGGGGATGCTCGTGGTGGCTTCCGAGTTCGCCAAGGCGAATGGCAAGGGCAGCACTTCCAAGCGCATGCGTGCGACGGTCGCTGCTGCGGGTCTCGCACTGGCGGTGGGCTCCAGCCAGGTGGTGGCTGGCGAAGTCGTGGCCGATCCGGCAAAGGCGGATGTCGATGCGGCGAGCGTGGCGCAGGTGGATGCCAGCGCCGACGCTGTCGAGGATGAGCTTGCACCCTTCTTCAAGGTGTCTCCGGGCGGTGCGGCTGCCACGGTCAGTGTCACGGCGGCCACGGCAGCTGGTGCCGGCAGCGTGGCTGATGGCATCAGCACGGCGGCTTTTGGCACCCAGGCTCGGGCAGTGGGCGGCAATGCCACGGCGGTGGGTGCCAATGCCGTGGCGAACATCACCACCGCATCGGCCTTTGGCTCGAACGCGCATGCGACTGCGCGTTATTCTGTTGCCATCGGCGAGTCAGCGAATGCCATTGCCGAGAACAGTGTGGCCTTGGGCAGAGGTGCCTACACCAACGAAGCATTCACGGTATCGGTAGGCAACAACAACGATACCCGCCGCATCATCCATGTCGCCGACGGCATCAATGCGTCCGATGCGGCCACCGTAGGCCAGCTTGAAGCGGCAACGGCCTCCACCCAGTACTTCAATGCGACTGGTGAGGATGAGGCTTACGTTCTCGGCGAAGACGCGACGGCAGCCGGCTCCGGCAGCACGGCGGAGGGCGATGGCAGCACCGCCACGGGTGCAGGCAGCTATGCCCTTGGCACGGACAGCACGGCCAACGGCCACAACAGCGGCGCCTGGGGCGATGAAAGCGTGGCCGTGGGTGCGCTGTCGCAGGGCTGGGGCAACAACAGCACGGCTGTCGGTGTGCAGAGCCAGGCCGAGGGCGTGGGCTCGTCGGCGATTGGCAGCACGGCAAGCACCAGTGCCGACTACGCCACGGCGACGGGTTACGGCTCGTCGGCGGAGGGCGCGAACAGTGTGGCCACGGGCAGCCAATCCCGTGCCACGGGTGAGGACGCGGTAGCAACGGGCAGCAGCGCCGTCGCCAGCGGCGATGGCAGCATGGCGCTGGGCGCGCAGAGTGAGGCCAGTGGCGTCGAAACCACTGCGGCCGGTGCATTCAGCTCGGCCTCGGGCGAGGGCTCGAGTGCATTCGGTGCGGAAAGCGTGGCCAGCGGTGATCTCTCGCTGGCTGCTGGTGTCTTGTCTGAAGCCACTGGCGAAAGCAGCACGGCGGTAGGTGCCGGCAGCCTGGCCAGTGGCGACGAGAGCGTGGTTGTCGGTGGCGTGGCCGATGGCATCTTCAATGCCGAAGCCAGTGGCATGGCCACGACGGCGGTGGGTGCTGGTGCATGGGCCACAAGCGACTTCGCCACGGCACTGGGCTGGAACAGCTGGGCCGATGGTGTGTCTTCGCTGGCCGTGGGTGAAGCCGCAGCGGCCGCCGAACTCGGCGCCAGTGCGGTAGGCGGCGAGGCCGAGGCATGGGGCGTGCAGTCCACCGCACTGGGTGCGGTGGCGGTTGCCGATGCGGACGGCTCAAGCGCGCTGGGCAGCGGCAGCTATGCGGCCGGCGTGGATAGCACGGCAGTGGGCTTCTTCTCCGGGGCGCTGGCGGACAACAGCGTGGCGCTGGGTGTGGGCTCGATCGCTGACCGCGAGGACACGGTGTCGGTGGGTGACGTGGGCGCCGAGC
>Ga0222419_100230_pt1 | contig 84442 bp, 78 predicted proteins | sample 1B20Ametagenome_FD_182474 | JGI IMG/M metagenome (GOLD analysis project Ga0222419, IMG submission 182474) | Enriched microbial communities from leaf-cutter ant dump, University of Wisconsin, Madison, United States - 1B20A (version 2) | ecosystem: Environmental > Terrestrial > Nest > Insects nest...
ACGATCACCGAGAGGAACGGTCCGGTCCCCCGCGCCGTCGCGTACACCGTGGAGAGATTGCCCTCCTGGTACCCGCGCTGCAGCACGGCCATGTAGACGACGTGCAGCGCGGCCGAGACGCCCACTCCGAGGAGGAAGGACGGCAGGTCGGCGCCGAGCCCTCCGGTGAAGGGGATGGCTCCGGCCCACACGAGCGTCCCGCCGACGGCTCCCCACCAGAGGAACGGCGCCCCTGCCCGGCTCACGCCGTGCGCGATGACGTTCCAGGCGGCGTGCGCGACGGCGGCGGAGAAGACGAGTGCGAAGGCGAGAGCGGACACGACGAAGACCCTTCCGGCCGCCGCGGGCGCGACGGACAGGGTCCTCCGGGCTTTTGTCCTGTCAGATGACGCCTCCCCTGCGGAGGGGAGTCGTGGCGCCGCTCGGACCAGACGGGACGGACCCCGGAACCCTAGGCGCTATCGCGTGACACCCTAGCCCATCGGGATGAACGGCCCGCAGCCGCGCCCGGATCGAGACCCGATTACGATCGAGGGAGAACGCCCGCAGGAAGGCCCGCCATGCCCGTCACCCCGACCGCACTCGCCCACGCCGACGACCTGGCGGACTTCGTCGCCGCCTCCCCGTCGAGCTACCACGCCGCCGAAGAGGTCGCCCGCCGCCTGGAGTCCGCGGGATTCACCCGGCTGCGCGAGGAGGACCCCTGGCCGCAGCAGCGGGGCGGGCGGTTCGTCGTCGTGCGCGACGGCGCCGCTATCGCCTGGGCGGTGCCGGCGGATGCCGCGGCCACGACAGCCGCGCACATCCTCGGCGCGCACACCGACTCCCCCGGTTTCAAGCTGAAGCCGCAGCCGACGACCGGCTCGGCCGGATGGCTGCAGGCCGCGGTCGAGGTGTACGGCGGTCCGCTGCTGAACTCCTGGCTCGACCGCGAGCTGCGCCTCGCCGGGCGCCTCGCCCTCGCCGACGGACGGGTCGTGCTCGCCGACACGGGCGCCCTGCTGCGGCTGCCGCAGCTCGCCGTGCATCTCGACCGCGAGGCGAACAGCGGGCTCGCCCTCGACAGGCAGTTCCAGACCCAGCCGGTGTGGGGCCTGGGCGACCCCACGCAGGACGACATCCTCGCCGAGCTCGCCGCATCGGCGGACGTGGCGGCATCCGAGATCCGCGGCTACGACGTCGTCGTCGCCGACACCGCACGAGGAGCCGTGTTCGGCAAGGACAGCGCCTTCTTCGCCTCCGGACGCCTCGACGACCTCGCCTCCGTGCACGCGGGCGTCGTGGCGCTGGCCGGCCGGGCCGCCGATGCGCCGGCGGAGGGCGCCGCCATCGCGGTGCTCGCGGCCTTCGACCACGAGGAGCTCGGATCCGGTTCGCGCTCGGGAGCGGCCGGCCCCTTCCTCGAGGACGTGCTCGAGCGCGTCTACGCCGAGCTCGGCGCGGGGCCGGCCGAGCTCCGCCGGGCCTACGCGGCGTCGTGGTGCCTGTCCAGCGACGTCGGCCACTCCGTGCACCCGAACTACGTCGCCAAGCACGATCCCGTCGTGCATCCGCTGCTCGGCTCGGGCCCGATCCTCAAGCTCAACGCCAATCAGCGCTACGCGACGGATGCCGTGGGCTCCGCCGCATGGCGCGGCTGGTGCGAGCAGGCCGGGGTCGGCACGCAGGAGTTCGTGTCGAACAACAACGTGCCGTGCGGTTCGACCATCGGCCCGATCACCGCGACGCGGCTCGGCATCCGCACGATCGACGTCGGCATCCCGATCCTGTCGATGCACTCCGCGCGCGAGCTCGCCGGCGTCTCCGATCTGCACGATCTGAGCCGCGTGGCGGCGGCGTTCTTCGCCGGCTGAGCCCGCGCGCCTCCGCTACCGCTTGCGCGCCTTCGGCGTGGACTCCGCGGCCTTCTCGCGCTTCTGCGCCCTCTTCTCCTTGAGAGTGAGAACGGGCTTCTTCTTCTCGGTCGACATGACGATACTCGCTTCCCTCGTTGACCAGCTGGCGGGTATTCCGACCGACCATAGCCCGCTTCCGCGGGAAAGGCCATTCCTGCGGATCTCCGCCCCGCGGGGCGCCGGCGGTGCCATCATGAGCACATGAGCGAGAGCAAGAGCGCCCTGATCGAGCGCACCGGCATCGAGATCGTCCCGGAGTCGGACCGCACGGCGAAGCCGCGCGACCTGTTCTGGCCGTGGTTCGCGGCGAACGTGTCGGTGTTCGGCATGTCGTACGGGTCGTTCGTCCTCGGCTTCGGGGTGTCGCTGTGGCAGGCGACCGTCGTGTCGGTGATCGGCATCGTGGTCTCCTTCCTGCTGTGCGGTCTCATCGCGATCGCCGGCAAACGGGGGTCCGCGCCGACCATGGTGCTCTCGCGTGCCGCCTTCGGCGTGCAGGGGCAGAAGCTGCCCGGCATCGTCTCCTGGCTGACCTCGATCGGCTGGGAGACCTCGCTCGCGATCACCGCGGTGCTCGCGACCACGACGATCCTGCGTGAGCTGAACTGGACCTCGGGCGACGACACCGCGGTGAAGATCATCGCGACGATCGCCGTGGCGGCGCTCATCGTCGCGGCATCCGTGCTGGGCTATCACACGATCATGAGGCTGCAGTCGGTGCTCACCTGGCTCACCGGCGCCATGACCGTGCTGTTCCTCGTGCTGACCTTCGGCTCCATCGACTGGGAGGTCGCCTTCTCCCGTCCCGACGGGACCTTCGCGCAGACCATCGGAGCCCTGGTGATGGTGATGACCGGCTTCGGCCTGGGCTGGATCAACATCGCCGCCGACTGGTCGCGGTACCAGAAGCGCACGGCCTCCGACGGGCAGATCGTCTCCTGGAACACGATCGGCGGGTCGGTCGCCCCGATCATCCTCGTCTTCTTCGGACTGCTGCTGGCCGGATCCGACGACGACCTGGCGGCGGCGGTCGGCGCCGACCCCATCGGCGCCCTCGCCTCCCTGCTGCCGCCGTGGGCGCTGTTCCCGTTCCTCGTCGTCGCGATCCTCACGCTCGTCTCAGGAGCGGTGCTGGGCATCTACTCCTCCGGCCTCACGCTGCTCAGCCTGGGCATCCGCATCCCGCGGCCGGCCGCGGCCGGCATCGACGGGGTGATCCTCACGGCCGGCACGATCTTCGTGGTGTTCTTCGCGACGAGCTTCATCGGGCCGTTCCAGTCGTTCCTGATCACCCTCGGCGTGCCCATGGCGTCGTGGGCCGGCATCCTCATCGCCGACATCCTGCGCCGCCGCAAGGACTACGACGAGCTCGCGCTCTTCGACTCGCGCGGACGCTACGGGGCGTTCGACTGGCTCTCGATCGTCACAATGCTCGTCGCCACCGCGATCGGCTGGGGCTTCGTGATGAACCAGATCCCGGACACCCCGTGGAACGACTGGCAGGGCTACTTCCTCGACCTGTTCGGCTGGCGCGACGACTGGGGCTACGCGAACCTGGGCGTGCTGTTCGCGCTGGTGCTGTCGTTCCTGGTGACCTGGTTCGGCCGCGCCGGGACGATCCGCCGGCAGGAGCAGGCGTGAGCCCGGTTCCCGGGCGCGCACCGGCGGAGCCTGCTCGAGACGGAGAATGGCTGGTCGTCATCGACCCGCAGAGCATCTTCGCCTCGCCGGACTCGCCCTGGGGCTCGCCGTTCTTCACCGACGCGATGCCGCGCATCCGGGCGCTGGCCGGCGCCTTCGGCGAGCGCGTCATCGTCACGAGATGGCTGCCGACGGCCGACCGGTCGACGTCGTGGGGCGAGTACTTCGCGGCGTGGCCGTTCGCCGACGAGCCGGCGGACGACCCGCTGTTCGACCTCGTGCCGGATGCCGCGGGGCTCTCGACCCTGCCCACCCTGGATCTTCCGACCTTCGGCAAGTGGGGCGCCGCGATCGAGCGGATCGTCGGACACGGGTCGCGGGTCGTCCTGGCCGGCGTCTCCACGGACTGCTGCGTGCTCTCGACCGCGCTGGCGGCGGCGGATGCCGGAGCGCACGTGACCGTCGCGGCCGACGCGTGCGCGGGGTCGACGGCCGAGAACCACGCGGCGGCGCTGCACGTGATGGGCCTGTACCCGCCTCAGATCACCCTCAGCGACACCGAGTCGGTGCTGGCGGCGCGCTGACCGCGCCTCCGCGCGTCCGCGCCGGCGCGCGCTCCGGACGCTCCGGGCCGCCGTACGTTCCTTGCCTGCGCACGCTCCATGCTTCCGCGCGCTCCGGGCTTCCGCGCACTCCGTTTCGGGGGCCGACACGCCACATGTCGGACGGAATCGGCGAAACGGTCCCCCGATCTGGCGTGTCGCCCCCCGAAGCGGCGGAGCGGATTCCGGTCGGCCGCGCAGAATGCTGGCACACTGGTGCCGGGAGGGGTTCCATGAGCATCAGCGCGCACGCCGAGGACGCCGAGTCCGACCAGACCGCATCCGACCGGACGGCATCCGACGGCCCGGCATCCGGTCGTCCGAAGAGGAGGCGACGCCGCGGGCGGCTCGCGCTCGCGATCGTCGTCGGCGTGCTCCTGATCGCGGGACTGATCGGCATGGTCACGCCGTGGCCGTCGGCGATGCTCATCCGCGCCGTGTTCGAGAAGGGCGGCGACGACACCGCGGCCGAGATGGATGGGCACGTCCCCGACACGGCGCTCACCGAGACGCTCGACGTGGCGTACTCCGACGACGGCGTCGACACCACCATGGACGTCTTCTCGCCGGCATCCGCCACCGGCCCGCTGCCGACCGTCGTGTGGATACACGGCGGAGCCTGGATCTCTGGCTCGAAGGAGAACGTCGACCCCTACCTGCGCATCCTCGCCGGCGAGGGCTACACGACCATCGGCGTGAACTACACGCTCGGCCCCGAGGGCGTGTATCCGCTCGCCGTGAACCAGCTCAACGCCGCTCTCGCGTACATCGACGAGCACGCCGAGGAGCTGGGGGTGGACCCGTCGCAGATCGTGCTCGCCGGGGACTCCGCCGGAGCGCAGCTCGCCAGCCAGATGGCCGCGCTGATCACCAGCCCCGACTACGCCGGCATCCTGGGCATCGAGCCCGCGCTGGAGGCCGACCAGGTGGTCGCGACCGTGCTGAACTGCGGCGTCTACGATCTCGCCGCCCTGGCGCGGCTCGAGGGCGTCGTGGGCTGGGGTTTCAAGTCGGCGATGTGGGCGTACTCGGGCACGCGCACGTGGGCCGAGGACGCCACCGGCTCGACGATGTCGACCGTCGACTGGGTGACCGCGGACTTCCCCGCGACCTACATCTCCGGCGGCAACGGCGACGGGCTCACCTGGCTGCAGTCGATCCCGATGGCGCAGCGGCTCGACGAGCTCGGCGTCGAGGTGACGACCTTGTTCTGGCCGGCGCCGCACGAGCCCGCGCTGCCGCACGAGTACCAGTTCCACCTGGACATGCCCGACGCGCAGACCGCCCTGCAGAAGACCGTCGACTTCCTGAACGCGCACACCACCCGCTGAGCCCGCACCATCCCGGGGGCCGACACGCCACATGTCGGACGGGATCGGCGAAACGGTCCCCCGATCTGGCGTGTCGGCCCCCGGAGCGGGAGGGGCCGGGATGCCGGAGCGGGAGGGGCCGGGATGCCGGAGTAGAGGCCGGGAGACGGATGCGACGGCCAGGCGCCTGCCCCGCGCAAGCGCGGGCGGGCGCAGCCCGGGGCGGGCGCAGCCCGGGCATGGGCCGGCGCCGGACGTGTCACCGCATGGTGTCGAGGATGCCCACGAGGTCGTCGAAGGTGGTCAGCGGGTTGAGGATCGCGAAGCGCGTGTTCGGACGTCCCGCGTGCGAGCTCGGCACCACGAAGGCGTGCTGCGTGTCGAGCAGCCTGTCCGACCACCGGTCGTAGTCCTCACGCTGCCATCCCTCGCGCTCGAACACCACGACGGACAGCTCCGGGTCGCGCACGAGCGTCAGCTCCGGGCGCCGCTCGATCTCCTCGGCGATGCGGCGGGTGAGGGCGATCGTCGCGCTCACCGCCTCACGGTAGGCGGTCACGCCGTACGTCGCCAGGGAGAACCACAGCGGCAGCCCGCGCGGACGCCTGGTGAGCTGGATGGAGTAGTCCGAGGGGTTGAAGTCGTCGGCATCCGTCAGGGTGTCGAGGTACTCGGCGTGCTGCGTGTGCGCGCGACGACCGGCGTCGGGGTCGCGGTAGAGCAGCGCGCAGCAGTCGAAGGGCGCGAACAGCCACTTGTGCGGGTCGACGATGAGCGAGTCCGCGCGCTCCACCCCGGCGAAGAGCCCGCGCATGTCGGGGGCCAGCATCGCCGTGAGGCCGTAGGCGCCGTCGATGTGCAGCCAGAAGTCGAACTCGTCCTTGAGCGCGGCGACGCCTGCGATGTCGTCGACGATGCCGAAGTTCGTGGACCCCGCGGTGGCGACGACCGCGCAGATCTCGTCGCCGTGCGCGGCGAGCGCCTCGCGGACGCCCTCGGCGCGCAGCCGGCCGTCCTCCCCTGCGGGCACCAGCAGGACGTCGGCGTCCATGACCTTGGCCGCCGACCTGTTCGAGGAGTGCGCCTCGGTGCTGCACACGATCTTCCAGCGCGTCGGCAGGTCCTTGCCGGCCGCCAGCAGCCGCGCCTTGGCGGCCTCCCGCGCGGCGACGAGAGCCGACAGGTTGCCGATCGTCCCGCCCTGTACGAACACGCCGCCGGCGGTCTCCGGCAGCCCGAACTCGCGGGCGAGGAAGGCGAGCACCTCGTTCTCGGCGTGCACGGCGCCGGCTCCTTCGAGCCAGCTCCCTCCGTAGAGACCGGATGCCGACACGACGAGGTCGAACGCGATCGCCGCCATCGTCGGAGCCGTGGGGATGAACGACAGATAGCGCGGATGGCTCGTGCTGAGGCAGGCGGGGGCGAGCACGTGCTCGAACGTCGCGAGGGCCCTGGAGGCGCCCAGCCCCTCGTCGGTGATCGTGCCGCCGCCGGTCAGCCGGGTCAGCTCGACCGGCGTCTGGGGCTTGTCGAGCGGCACGTAGCTCGACAGCATCCGTCGCCGGGAGTACTCGAGTACCGCGTCGACGATGGCCGTGGATTCGGCCGAGGCCGCGTGCATGCGCTCAGCTGCCATGCGCTCTCCTGTTCTGTGTGGACTCAGCCGAGGACGGCTGCGAGGGTGCGGCGGGCGAAGTCGGCCCGGTCGTGCGGCGCCCACTTCACCAGGGAGTGGGCGCTCATGCCGTCGACCATGGCCAGCAGGGTCCAGGCGGCGGGAGCGGGGTCGACGGCGCCTCCGGTGGCGCGGCGGATGACCTCTTCGAGCCCGGACTGCCAGAGATCCATCTCGTGCCGGACGCGCCGGCCGAGGGCCTCGTTGCGCGCTCCGAGCGACCACGCCTGCACCCAGGCCATGGCGACGTCGTCGCGGCTGTCGTCGAGGAGCGACTCGATGAGGTGCTGCAGATCGGCCGGCAGGTCGCCCGTGAGGGGGAAGCCGGCGAGGACCTCCTCGCGTTCCGCGGACACGATCGCGCCGAACGCCTCGGCGACGAACTCGTCCATGACCGGACGGTAATGGGCGATCAGGGCGGGCGTGACGCCGACGCGTGTGGCCACCGCCCGCACCGTGAGCGCCTCGATGCCGCTCTCGCGGGCGAGGGCGACGGCGCCCTCGACGATCGACCGCTCGCGCTCCTCCGGCGGCATCCGCTTAGGGGCGGCGCCCCTTGACGACGTGTTCATCACGAGCTACCGTAGCACCTGTTGGCCACCTGTTCAATAGCGTCGTCCCCGCTGGAGACGACACAGGGGGCCGGCAGCGAGGAGAACCGATGAACTGGCGAATGCCCGCAGAGACCGCCCGCCACGACCGCATCTGGATGGCCTTCCCTGCAGAGGGCCAGACCCTCGGCGAGGGCGCAGCCGAGCGGGAGGAGGGCTACGCCGCCTGGACGGCCGTCGCGCACGCCACGGCCGAGTTCACCCCCGTCTCGATGCTGGTCGACCCGAGCGAGCTCGACCGGGCCCGCCACATGCTCAGCGGTGCGATCGAGATCGTCGAGGCGCCCGTCGACGAGTTCTGGATGCGCGACTCCGGGCCCACCTTCGTCGTCTCAGACGACGGCCGACTCGGCGCCGTCGACTGGATCTTCAACGGCTGGGGCGCGCCGGACTGGGCCGAGTGGCGCAAGGCCGCCCAGCACGCCCGCATCATCGCCGGGGCCGTGGGCGCCGAGCTCGTCAGCTCCGTCCTCGTGAACGAGGGCGGCGGCATCCACGTCGACGGCGAGGGCACCGTGCTGCTCACCGAGACCGTGCAGCTCGACCAGCGCCGCAACCCCTTCGCCGACCGGCAGCGGGTGGAGGCCGAGATGCTCCGCACGATCGGAGCCGCCAAGGCGGTCTGGCTGCCCCGCGGCCTCACCCGCGACTACGACGACTTCGGCACGAACGGGCACGTCGACATCGTCGCGACGATCGCCTCCCCCGGTAGGCTCCTGCTGCACGAGCAGCAGAACCCGGAGCACCCCGACTTCCTCGTCTCAAAGCAGCTGCGCGCGCACCTGGAGCAGCAGACGGATGCCGCGGGCCGCAGCTTCGAGATCATCGGCCTGCCGGCGCCGTCCACCCTGAGCGACGACGAGGGCTTCGTGGACTGGAGCTACGTCAACCACCTCGTCACGAATGACGGGGTCATCGCCTGCGGATTCGGCGACGAGCAGGCGGACGCCGAGGCCCGCGCGATCCTCTCCGACGCCTACCCCGGGCGCACCGTGGTCACGGTCGACGCGCGCCCCCTGTTCGACCGCGGTGGCGGCATCCACTGCATCACACAGCAGCAGCCGGCCCTCTGACAGAAGGCACACCATGTTCGATGTCCATGAAGCATCCATCGCCGATCTGCGCCAGTCGCTCGACAACGGCGAGACCACGGCGGTCGAGCTCGTCGAGGCGTACCGGGCTCGCATCGCCGCCTACGACGCCCCCGGCACGGCGACCGCGTTGAACGCGGTGGTCGTGGCGAACCCCGAGGCCCTGGCGGAGGCGGCGGCATCCGACGCCCGCCGCGCCGCGGGTCGGCTGCTCGGCCCGCTCGACGGCATCCCGTACACCGCGAAGGACAGCTACCTGGTGAAGGGGCTCACCGCGGCATCCGGCAGTCCCGCCTTCGCCGACCTCGTCGCCCAGCGCGATGCGTTCACGATCGAGCGCCTCCGCGCCGGAGGTGCGATCTGCCTGGGGCTCACCAACATGCCGCCGATGGCCAACGGCGGCATGCAGCGCGGCGTCTACGGACGCGCGGAGAGCCCGTACGACGCGGACTTCCTCACGGCGCCCTTCGCCTCCGGCTCGTCGAACGGCTCGGGCACCGCGACCGCCGCGAGCTTCGCGGCCTTCGGCCTCGGCGAGGAGACCTGGTCGAGCGGCCGAGGTCCGGCGACCAACAACGCCCTGTGCGCGTACACCCCCTCCCGCGGCGTCATCTCGACCCGCGGCAACTGGCCGCTCGTGCCCACGATGGACGTCGTCGTGCCGCACGCGCGCACCATGGCGGATCTGCTCGAGGTGCTCGACGTGATCGTCGCCGACGATGCCGAGACCCGTGGCGACTTCTGGCGCTCGCAGCCCTGGGTGCCGCTGCCGGCGGCATCCGCCGTGCGCCCGGAGTCCTATCCCGCGCTCGCGGGCTCCGCCTCGCTGCAGGGCGTGCGCATCGGCGTCCCGCGCATGTACATCAACGCCGATCCGGATGCCGGCACGGCCGAGGACCCGGGCATCGGCGGGCCGACCGGGCGACGCATCGAGACCCGCGCCTCGGTCGTGGAGCGCTGGGAGGCGGCACGTCGCGACCTCGAGGCCGCCGGGGCGACCGTGGTCGAGGTCGACTTCCCGGTGGTGTCGAACTACGAGGGCGACCGTCCGGGTGCGCCGACCATCGCGACGCGCGGCCTGGTCTCCCCCGAGTACCTGCGGCGCGAGATCGTCGACCTGTCGGCGTGGGGCTGGGAGGACTTCCTGCAGGCGAACGGCGACCCGGCGCTGTCGACGCTCGCCGACGTCGACGGGTCCACGATCTTCCCGCACCCGGAGGGGGCGCTGCCCGACCGCTACACGGGTTTCGACGACGACATCGCCGAGTACCCGGGCTGGGTGCGCGAGAACCCCGGCGTCGGCTTCCTGGACATGCCCGGACTCGAAGGCGGACTGCGCGGGCTGGAGGAGACGCGCCGCCTGGACCTCGAGGAGTGGATGGACGCCCTCGCGCTCGATGCCGTGGTGTTCCCCGCGGTCGCCGACGTGGGCCCGGCGGACATGGACGTGAACGAGGCCTCCGCGGACCTGGGCTGGCGCAACGGCACCTGGATCGCGAACGGCAACCTCGTGATTCGCCACCTCGGCGTGCCGACGGTCACGGTGCCGATGGGGCTGATGAGCGACATCGGGATGCCGATCGGGCTGACGTTCGCGGGTCGCGCCTACGACGACTCCCGCCTCCTCGCCCTGGCCGCCGCGTTCGAGGCGGCAGGAGCCCCCGGCTCGCGTCGCACTCCCCCTCCGCGCACCCCGCGCCTCTGAGCCACGCGCGCCTGCCTCACACGCGACCGCCCCCGCGCACACCCGCCTCACACCGACCGGGTATCCGGCATGCACTCCGGGGGCCGACACGCCAGATGTCGGACGGACTTCGCGATTCGGTCCGACATCTGGCGTGTCGGCCCCCGAAACTGACATTTCACTAGTGTGACGACCGACACATAAGTGATATGTTCAGGGCATGAGCACCGAGAACGAGCGCGCCCTCGAGGCCGGCATCGTCACCGACTTGTCCGGCCGCATGACCTACGGGTCGTACCTGGCCCTCGACCAGCTGCTCACGGCGCAGCATCCGGTCAGCGTGCCCGAGCACCACGACGAGATGCTGTTCATCATCCAGCACCAGACCACCGAGCTGTGGCTCAAGCAGATGCTGCACGAGCTGTCGTCGGCGCGGCGGCTGCTCGCGGACGACGACCTGCGCGAGGCGCTCAAGCGGGTCGCGCGCATCAAGCGCATCCAGGACGTCATCACCCAGCAGTGGTCGGTGCTCGCGACACTCACCCCCACCGAGTACGCGCAGTTCCGCGGCTCGCTCGGCAGCTCCTCGGGCTTCCAGTCGGTGCAGTACCGCGCGGTCGAGTTCGCCCTCGGCAACAAGAACGAGAAGATGCTCGGGGTCTTCCGCGATCACCCCGCGAACCTCGCCCTGCTCACCGCCGAGTGGGAGAAGCCCACGCTCTACGACGAGTTCCTCCGGTACGCCTCGCGCCGCGGCCTGCCGATCCCGGCCGAGATCCTCGACCGCGACGTGCGCCTGCCCTATCGCGAGACCCCGGCGCTGGTGCCCGCGATCCGCGAGATCTACGAGGATCCGCACCGCCACTGGGACCTCTACGAGGCGTGCGAGGACCTCGTCGACCTCGAGGACAACTTCCAGTTCTGGCGCTTCCGGCACCTCAAGACCGTCGCCCGCACGATCGGCATGAAGGTCGGCACCGGCGGCTCCAGCGGCGTCGGCTTCCTGCAGCGCGCGCTCGATCTCACCTTCTTCCCCGAGCTCTACACCGTGCGCACCGAGATCGGCGGCTGACGGTGCGGGCGGTCGTGCCGTGCCTGGACCGGGACGCCCGCGTCTGGCGGGACGCGGTCGTCGCCGCCGAGGGCGCGACGGTGCGGGTCCTCGACGACGCGCCGAGCCCGGGCCTTCCCCGCCTCGACGGGGTCGTGACGGGGGCCTTCACGGATTCGCACGTGCATCTGCAGCTCGTCGACGCGCGGATGCTGGCGGGCTCGACGCTCGGCGCGGTCGTCGATCTGGGCGGGTCTCCCGACGCGGTCCGCGCGCTTCGCGACCGGTACGGGGTCGATCCGGCATCCCTCCGAGGCGGTTCCGATGCGGAATCGACCCCGCACGGGGTGCGCATCGGGTTCGCGGGCGCCTTCCTCACACCGCCGGGCGGGTACCCCTCGGATCGCGAGTGGGCTCCCGACGGCTCGGTCCGCGAGATCGCCGACGCGGATGCCGCGGCATCCGCCATCGCCGAGATGGCCCTGTCCGGCGCCTCCTGCATCAAGGTCGCGAGCAACTCCACCGCGGGCCCGGTGTTCTCGGACGAGATGCTCTCGGCCGTCGTCGGGATCGCGTCGTCGCACGGCCTCCCGGTCGTCGCGCACGCCGAGGGCCCTGGCGAGGCGATGCGGGCCGCTCGGCTGCGCGCCCGGATGCTCGCACACGCCCCGTTCAGCGAGCGGCTCACGGATGACGAGCTCCGTCGCATGCGCGGCGGCGTCGCATGGTGCTCCACGCTCGCGATCCACGAGGGCGAGGCCTATCGCATCGCCGTCGACAACGTCCGCCGCTTCCACGCCCTGGGCGGAGACGTGCGCTACGGCACGGACATGGGCAACGGCGATGCGCCGGTCGGCCTGAACCCGCGCGAGGTCGCGGCGCTCCGCGACGCGGGGATCGACGGCCCCGAACTGCTCCGCGCGCTCGCGCCGGGAGATCCGGGCGCCCCCGCGGCACGGCTGCTCTTCCACCCCGGTGCGACCCCTGCGACCGTCGATCCCCTCCTCGCCCGGCCGATGACCCCCGAAGACCTGAAGGTGTGACATGACCGACCTGCTCGACGCCGCCCGCGCCCTCGACTCCGCCGACCCGCTGCACCCGCTCCTCGACGCGTTCGCCGAGGCCCCCGGCGTGACCGCGTACCTCGACGGCAACTCGCTCGGCCGCCCTCTGCGCGAGACCGGCGAGAGGATCGCCGCATTCGTGCGCGACGACTGGGGGACCCGCCTGATCCGCTCCTGGGACGAGCAGTGGATGGACCTGCCGCTCGCCCTGGGCGACCGGATCGCGGCGGCATGCCTGGGCGCCGCGTCGGGGCAGACCGTGGTCGCCGACTCGACCACGGTGCTCCTCTACAAGCTGATGCGCGCGGCGACCCGTGCGTCCGCGCTTCCTGACCGAGCGGAGCGAGACGAAGGGCGGGGACCAGATGGCCCGGGCCGCACCGAGATCGTGATCGAGGAGGGCAACTTCCCCACCGATCGCTTCGTCGCCGAGGGCGTCGCCGCGGAGAGCGGCATGACGGTGCGGTGGATCGCCGCCGACCCCGTGCACGGCGTGCAGACGTCGGACATCGCGGATGCCGTCGGCGAGCGGACCGCACTGGTCGTGCTGAGCCACGTGGACTACCGCTCGGGAGCCCTCGCCGACATGCAGGGCATCACGACGCAGGTGCACGAGGCCGGAGCGCTCATGCTCTGGGACCTGTGCCATTCGGCGGGCGTGATCCCGATGCGGCTCGACGAGTGGGGCGTCGACCTGGCGGTGGGCTGCACCTACAAGTACCTGAACGGCGGCCCCGGCGCCCCGGCCTTCGCCTACGTGAACGCCGCGCACCACGGCACGCTGCGCCAGCCGATCCAGGGCTGGATGGGCGCCGCCGACGTGTTCGCCATGGGCCCCGCCTACGCCCCGGACCCGACGATCCGCCAGTTCATCAGCGGGACTCCCCCGGTGCTCGGCATGCTGCCCATGCAGGGGATGCTCGAGCTCATCGAGCAGGCGACGATCGACGCGGTCCGCGCCAAGTCGAAGAGCCTCACCGACCTCGCCGTACGGGCCTTCGACGAGGTGCTCGCGCCCCTCGGCGTGCGCCTGCTGAGCCCGCGCGACGCCGAGAGACGCGGCGGTCACGTCACGATCGGCCACCCCGCCTTCCGCGAGGTCACGCAGGCGCTCTGGGCCGAGGGCGTCATCCCCGACTTCCGCTTCCCCGACGGCATCCGCCTGGGTCTGTCGCCGCTGAGCACCTCGCACGTCGAGACCGTGACCGGCGTCCTCGCGGTGCGCGACGCCCTCCTCGGCCATGACCGCTGACTCCCCGGTCGTCGATGACATCGAGGCCCGGCCTGGAAGCACCGCCTCGCTGCTGCGCACGCTGATCGGCCTCTATCTGCGCCGTCTCGGCGGATGGATCTCGGCGTCCGCCCTCGTCGCCCTCGCGGGTGATCTGGGCATCCCGGAGGCGCAGGCGCGCACGGGCATCACGCGTCTCAAGCAGAGGGGCCTGCTGCTCGCCGAGCGCGACAGCGTCCCCGGCTACCGGGTCGATCCGGCCGCCCTGCCCATGCTCGAGCGCGGCGACCGGCGCATCTTCGAGATGCGCCAGATGACGGATGCCGACGGCTGGTGCCTGGTGTCGTTCTCGATCCCCGAGAGCGCCAGGAGCGTGCGGCACCAGCTGCGCAGGAGGCTGCAGTTCATCGGCGCGGGGGTCGTGTCATCCGCGCTGTGGATCGTGCCGGGGCACCTGCAGCCCGAGGCCGTGCAGATCCTCGACGACCTCGGCGCCCGGCAGTGGGCGACGCTGTTCCCGGCGTCGGCCCCCGTGACCGCGGGGTCGCTGGTCGAGGCTGCCGCGGCCTGGTGGGACCTGGACGCGCTCCGCGCCGAGCACGAGAGCTTCCAGGCGTCGCTGACCACTCTGCCCGCGCAGCCGTTCGCCGCCTATGTGCACCTGATCGACCGCTGGCGCGTGCTGCCCTACACCGACCCGGGGCTGCCGCCGTCGATGCTCCCGCCCGGCTGGCCGGGAGCATCGAGCTTCCACGCGTTCGCGCAGCTGGCGGCCGAGCATGCGGGCCCCGCCTGGGCGCGCGTCGAGGCCGCTACCCGCTGACCTCGGCGAGGAAGGCGGCGACGTGCTCCTGCAGGCGCAGCATCCGCATGTCCCTGGCCAGCTCGCGGTCGTAGCCCTGATAGGCCAGCGGCGGCAGGATCCGCACGTTCCTGGAGCAGCCGAACTCGGCGCACACGAGGGTGCCGACCGCATCGCCCTTGCGTCCGGCCGCGCCCGCCCTGCGGGCCACGAACAGCTGGACGTCGTTGCGCAGGGTCACGTCCTCGCACCAGGAGCACTGGGCGCGGGCGGTGACCCGCTGCTCGGCCCGCTGCAGGAGGACGCCGACCGGCTCGTCGTCGCGCCAGCCGATCACGTAGGCGCGGCGGGGCAGCTTGGGATCGACCCAGCCGAGGTAGTCGAGCCTGTCGAAGTCGACGTCGGCGAAGCCGGAGGGGAGGTTGAGGTCTGCGACCTCCTTGCGGGAGGCGTTGATGAAGGATGCGCGGACGGCGCGCTCGTCGAGGGGACGCATGGGTGGAGTGCTTTCGTGTGCGGGGATGGAGGTGGGTACGTCTCAGCACCGGGGACGGGAGTTCCGCCTCCGGCTGGTCGTCAGCCTCTGCCCGCGGCGCTGAACGCGCCTGCGGCCCCGTTCCGCGCCGGATCGGCGCTCATCGATGACAGCACCCGGCGATACTACACCGCTTTGTTTCGCCGCGTGTCGGGCGCGCTTCCCGATCGCACCGGACCGACCTACGCTTGCCGGAACACCTCGACCGACAGGAGACCCCGTGTCCACGCCGCAGAACTTCCTTCCGCCCCTTCAGGTGCGTGAGCGTTCGGCGTGCATGTGCGCCCACGGCCGGGTCTGCTCCTCGTTCGCCTCGGGGCACGGCCTGCACCTGATCCAGGCCCGGCTCGCCTCGGCGACGCCGGCGGAGTGGGTGGACGCCATCGTGGAGCGAGCGGATGCCGCCACCGGCGAGCTCGTCGTGCGCACGCTCGACGGCGAGGCGCACGCGCTGTGGAACGCCACCGGCGCGGCCCTCGAAGCCGCCGCGGGCACCCCGGTCGCACTGCACGTGCGCTACGGCGTGCTGGCCGTCGGCCGCACGCAGTTCAACGTCGCCTCGCTCTGATCAGACTGCACGCGGGCGTCCTTCGTCTCGCTGCGCTCGCTCAGGAACCGGTCTCGCTGCGCTCGTCGAGGCCCCTGGGCGCCTGAACTCACCTCCTGGGTCCCTGAGCCTGTCGAAGGGCCCCCGACGCTTCGACAGGCTCAGCGACCCAAACGGGCTCAGCGACCCAAGACAGGTTCAGCGACCCAAACGGGCTCAGCTCCCGGAACGGGCGCTCTCAGGCTCCCGCCATCATCATGTCCTTCATGGCCATGCAGGCGTCCATGCACGCCTGGCAGGCCTGAGCGCACATCCTGCACACCTCGCTGTCGTCGGCGTGCATCATGCACATGTCCATGCAGGTCTGACACATGGCCATGCAGGCGTCCAGCATCGACATCATCGACGCGGGGGTCATCCCCTGCATCCGCATCATCGAGCGCATCATCGTGTTGCACATGTCCGCGCAGTTCATGCACGACGGAGCGCAGTCCATCATCTGCGTCGAGCACACCGTGCACGCCTGCTCGCAGGCCGAACACGCGTCCATGCAGGCCTGCATGACGGACATGTCCATCATCGCCATGTCGGGCATCGACATCATGCTCTTCGACATCGCACCCATCATCATCGAGTCCATCGCGCACCGCTTTCCGTCTCGGGTCAGCGGGCGGGATCGTCCGCTTGACGCCAGAGTAGTCCTCGCCGCCGCGCACGTCGATGGGCGGTTCCCGTTTACCCTCCGCCTCCGCGCCTGTCAATCCCGTCGCCCCGCCCGGCGGTCGGTGGAAGGCTGGCGCCGACAGTCATCCATCGAGGAGAGGAAGAGGACATGGGCGTCGGAGACGACATCAAGAACACCGCCGAGAAGCTGGCCGGCAAGGCGAAGGAGGGCGTGGGCAAGCTCACCGACAACGAGAAGCTCGAGGCCGAGGGACGCGCCGATCAGCTCAAGGCCGCCGCCAAGCAGGCGGGCTCGGATGTGAAGGACGCCGCCAAGAAGGCCGGCGAGGACGTGAAGGACGCCTTCGACAGGTGACCGACGGTCTCCCCGCGCGTCGGCGGGACCCCCTGTCGGGAGGTCCCGCCGACGCGGGAGCGGAGGCGACGCACGAGAGGAGAGAGCGATGCCGGGACGCAGGAACAGCTCGTTGAAGGATCCGGAGCTGTACGAGGAGCTCCGCGACGACGGGGCGTCGAAGGAGAAGGCCGCCCGCATCTCGAACGCCGCCGCCCGCGACGGCCGCAGCGCCGTCGGACGGCGGGGCGGAGAGCACGGCGACTACGAGGACTGGACGGTCGAGCAGCTCCGCACGCGCGCGAAGGAGCTGGGTCTCACCGGCTACAGCGGCAAGCGCAAGGCGGAGCTGATCTCCGCTCTGCGCGACCACTGACGATGCCCGGCGCCCGCTTCGGCATCGAGGAGGAGTTCGTCCTTCTCGACCATGCGACCCTCGTGCCGATCGGCATGGGCCACGGAACCCGCGAGCGCATCACCGGACGGAGCGCCGGCGGGGAGGTGATGCCCGAGTACCTGACCTGCCAGCTCGAGTGCGTCACCGAGCCCGCGACGACCAGGACGGATGCCGAGGCGCAGCTGCGGCGGATGCGCGCCCTGCTCGCCGCGCATGCCGAGCAGCAGGGCGCGATCGCGGCGCCGTCGGGCACGCCGTTCGTCTCTCCGGACGGCCTCGTGGTGTCCGAGTCGGCGCACTACGACGAGGTCGCCACGCAGCTGGCGGAGATCACCCGGGAGCACGAGGTCAACGGGCTGCACGTGCACGTCGAGGTCGATGCCGGAGACGAGGAGCGGGTCCGCGCGCTGAACAGGGTGCGCGGCTGGCTGCCCGCCCTGCTCGCCCTCACCGGCAACGGTCCGTTCGCGCACGGCCGGCACTCCGGCTTCGCGAGCTGGCGCAGCATCCTGATCCGGCGTCTGCCCTCGTCATGGTGCCCGCCGTCCTTCCACGACCTCGACGACTACCGCGCGCGCGTCGACCGCCTCGTGAGCCTGGGCGCCATCGGGGACGCCGCGTCGATCGCCTGGGCCGCCCGGCTCTCCGAGCGTTTCCCGACCGTCGAGATCAGGGTGTTCGATGCGCAGCTGACCTGCGCGGACACCCTGTTCGCCGCGGCGCTCTCCCGCGCCCTGGTCCTCTCGGACGAGGCGGGAATCGCCGCTCCCGCCGATCTCGACGCGATCGACGCCTCGCTCTGGATCGCCGCCCGGCGCGGCACCGAGGCGAGGGTGATCGATCCTGCCACGGGAGAGGTGGGCGCCCTGTGGGACGTGGTCACGACGATGATCGCGCACGCACGCCCGGCGCTCGCGGCGTTCGGCGACGAGGAGTTCGTCACCGACCACCTCGACCGCATCCGCGTCGAGGGCACGGGCGCGCAGCGCCAGGAGCGCGCCTTCGCCCGCGACGGCGTGGCGGGGCTGCGCGAGCTGTATCTCGCCGGCACCGCCGGCTGACGGCCCCGGATCATCCCGCGAGCTTCGCGGCGAGCGCCTCCGACTCCTGGGTGATGGTGTCGGCGGCGACGAGGTCGGATGCGCCGTCGATGAGGGTCTGAGTCCAGGAGGCGAGCAGGTCCGTGGCCACGCCCGAGTCGATGAGCTCGCTCTGCAGACGATCGAGCTCGGAGGCGACGAGGGCCGCGAACTCGTCGTCTGCGAGGAAGCGCTCGGCGAGCACGTTAGATCCGCCCATGCCCCCGCGGCCTCCGCGGCCCGCCTGCGCACCTCCCTGGGAGGGGCGCTCCGCCCCGGCATCCGCCTGTGGGCGCTGTCCGCCGCCCGCTCCCCCACCGCCGCCCGGCGACGCGCCGAAGGCGAGGTTGAGGTCCCAGTTGACCACGGTGAAGATCCCGGAGTCGGGGTCGTAGTAGAGGTACGAGTTGTTTCCGGGGCCGTCGATGTCGTCGCTGTTCGAGACCAGCTCCTGGAATGCGAGATACGTCGCGAAGGACTGCACGTCGAGGTGCTCTCCCAGCTCCTCCGCGAACTCCTCGTCGGTCGACTCGTTCACCCACTGCAGGAACCCGATCAGCGGCGTGTAGTCCTCCTCGCCGCCCTCCTGGTCGAAGACGTCGGCGTACGAGGCCGGGTCGTCGCCGCGATAGGAGTAGTCGCCGCCGGCCTCTGCCTTGTAGAGCAGGCCCTCTCCGAGCTCGGACTCCATCCACTCGTCATCGGGGTTCTCGACCACGAGCCGCAGCGCCTCGTCGGACCCGCCCGCGCTGAAGCGCACGGCGATCGCCTGCTCGCTCGCGAGCCCCGTCTGCTCGAGCAGCTCGAGCGCGAGCGCTTCGTTCAGCGCCGTCTCCGAGCTGTTCCCTCTGACGACGAGCTCGGTGGCGCCGTCGTCGTCCTGCCCGTCGACGTACTTGTCCAGCCGGATCAGCCAGGGCAGGTCCTCCGGGTTCTCGGCCGTCTCCTCGCTCACCGCACGCAGAGAGGAGTTGCCCTTGAGCTTCAGCCCCACGCGGTCGTAGGTCACGCCGTCGATCGTGACGGTCGCCTCGATCCACTGCTTCTCCCCCGTGTCCAGATAGGCCTGGATCATCGCGTCATAGGCATCCTGATCGAAGTCGATCGAGATCTCATGCACGGTCGAGGAGTCCCACAGAGCGGATGCCGTGCCGGTCGCGTCCTCCGCCGCCGCGCCGGGGTCGCCGGCGGCCAGCGCCGAGCACGAGGCCAGGGCGATCACGGAGGCGGCGGCGAGACCGGATACGGAGAACGCGCGGCTGCGGGAGCGGGAGGAGGCCATGTCTCCATGTCAGCCCCTCCCCCTATGCGCGCACTATGGTCTGGGCATGCGCGACGTCCGAGTCGCGGCCGGATCGCGCAGCCGTCCGGCGATCACGGCAGCGAGAGCCTCGGGCGGCGTCGCGATGTCCGCCGAGAACCCGCTCTCGTCGTCGTCCAGCGGCTCGAGGGTGTCGAGCTGCGAGGCGAGCAGGCCTGCGGGCATGAAGTGATCGGCCCGCGCCCGCGCCCTGGTCTCGAGCAGCTCGCGGGAGCCGTCGAGGTGGACGAAGACGACCTCCGGCTCCGCGGTGCGGATGCGGTCGCGATAGACCCGCCGCAGGGCGCTGCAGGCCATCACCAGCCCGTCGCCGCGATGCGCGCGGAGGCTCTCGCCGACGGCATCCAGCCATCCCCAGCGGTCGTCGTCCGTGAGCGGGACGCCCGACGCCATCTTCCGCGTGTTGGCCGCCGGGTGCAGGTCGTCCGCATCGGCGAAGGGCACTCCGAGCACGGCGGCGAGGGCGGTGCCGACGGTGGACTTCCCCGCCGCCGACACCCCCATTACGCACACCAGGGGCCGGGCGCTCACCAGTCGTGCACTGTTCCGTCGGCGAGGCGGTTGAACGGCAGGTACGCCTGCTCGTACGGATACCGGCCCGCCTCGTCCTGGTCGAGCTCGACGCCGAGACCCGGCTCGTCGCCGGGGTGCAGGAGGCCGTTCTCCCAGGTGAAGGACTGCCGGAAGACCCGGTCGGTCTTCTCGCCGTGCTGCATGTACTCCTGGATGCCGAAGTTGTGGATCGCGAGCCCCAGGTGCATCTGCGCGGCCATCCCGACCGGGGAGATGTCGGTGGGTCCGTGGAAGCCCGACTTGATCTGGTACAGCGCCGCGTAGTCCATGGTCTTCTTCAGCGGGGTGATCCCGCCCATGTGCGTGACCGCCCCGCGGACGTAGTCGATGAGCTGATCGCGCACGAGGTCCTTGAAGTCCCACACCGTGTTGAAGATCTCTCCGATCGCCAGGGGCGTCGTGGTGTGCTGGCGCACCAGGCGCAGCGCCTCCTGGTTCTCGGCCGGGGTGCAGTCCTCGAGCCAGAACAGGTCGTAGGGCTCGAGCGACCTGCCCAGCTTCGCGGCCTGCAGCGGCGTCATCCGGTGGTGGCCGTCGTGCAGCAGCGGGATCTCGGCGCCGAACTCGTTGCGCACGGCCTCGAACACGCCGGGAAGGTGGCGCAGGTACGCGCGCGTGTCCCAGTCCTCCTGGACCGGCTTCGCGCCGCGACGGGCGGGCTCGTGGTCGTAGCGCGCCTCGCCGCCCCCGGTGTCGGACGACTGCGAGGCGATGCCGTAGATGGCCTTGAGCCCCGGTACTCCGGTCTGCACCCGGATCGCGCGATAGCCCTGCTCCTGGTGCGAGCGGATCGAGTCGAACAGCTCGGGCAGCTCCTTGCCCGAGGCGTGGCCGTAGGCGAGCAGCCCGCTGCGGCTGGCGCCGCCGAGCAGCTGGTACAGCGGCATGCCCGCGGCCTTCGCCTTGATGTCCCACAGGGCCATGTCGACGGCCGCGATCGCCGCCATCGTCACGGGGCCCCGCCGCCAGTAGGCGCTGCGGTACAGGAACTGCCAGGTGTCCTCGATGCGCGAGGCGTCGGAGCCGATCAGCAGGGGTACGACGTGCTCCTGCAGGTAGGCGACGACGGCGAGCTCACGGCCGTTGAGCGTGGCGTCGCCGAGACCGGTGATGCCGTCGGCGGTCGTCAGCTTGAGCGTGACGAAGTTGCGATCGGGGCTGGTGACGATGACCTCGGCCTTGTCGATGATCATGGGGACTCCTTGGATGATGGGTGCGGAGATGAGGGGGTTCAGTCCAGCGGCGGTGTCGGCGCGACGCGCGGGGACTGGAAGGATGCCGTCGAGAGGGCGGCGTTGATGGGTTCGTCCTGCTCGGCGTCCGCCCGGCGCGCGGCGATCTCGGCGACGATCTGCCGGTGCCTGTCGTCGGTGAGCGGGTAGAAGAACATGATGAGCATGGCCACGACCGAGCAGATCAGCGGGATCAGGCCGGCGGCGCCCCGGATGCCGAGCTCGGCCTGCGCCGTCTGCTCGGTCGTGCCCGCGACGTAGCCGCCCCAGGAGAGCGCGAACGCGGCGAGAGCGCCGCCCACGGCCTGACCGGTCTTGCGGGTGAACGAGAACAGGGCGTAGATGATGCCCTCGGATCGCACGCCCGTGCGCCACTCGCCGTACTCGACGGTGTCGGCCTCGAGCGTCCAGACCAGCATGTTGACCAGCACGACGCCCACCTGTGCGATCAGGAGCCCGGTGAAGCCGAGCCAGGGCGAGGCCGACGGGGCGAAGAACACGATGCCGCCGCCGACCGCCATGATCACGGCGCCCGCCATGTACCCGGAGCGCTTGCCGAAGGCGCGCACCAGTCGAGGCAGCACCGCGGCGAGGCCGAGCGAGATCGCGATCTGCGCGAGGGAGATCCACGCGTACAGCGGCAGGGCGTGCAGCACGTCGCGCAGGTAGTACAGCTGCACGGTGCTCAGCGCGAGCATCCCGGTGAGGAACACGAAGGAGCTGATGCAGAGCATGAGCAGGGGCCGGTTGTGGCGCAGCGTCGCGAAGCTCTGCCTCATGGTGACGCGCTGGACGTCGCGGACCACGCGCTCCTTCGCGGTGAAGGCGGTGAAGAGGTAGAGAGCCGTCCCCACCACGACGAACCCGAGGGTCATGGACGTGAACAGGGTCTGCAGATCGGCGCCGGGCACGATCAGCGGCGCGACGAAGACGCCGAGACCCGCGCCGACGACCATGGCGCCGATGGAGCGGGCGCTGGCGAGCTTCGCCCGCTCGCCGGCGTCCTGGGTCATGGCCCCCGCGAGCGAGCCGTAGGGGATGTTCACCAGGCTGTAGGCGAGGCCGAGGGCGGCGTAGGTCAGGTAGGCGTAGATCAGCATGCCGGTCTCGCCGATCTGGGGCACCGTGAACACGGCGCAGGACAGCAGCAGCAGCGGCACCGAGCCGAACATGATGAAGGGACGGAACTTGCCGAAGCGGGTGCTGTAGGTGCGATCGACGATGCGGCCGGCGAGGACGTCCGCGAACGCGTCGAAGATGCGGACGACGAGCAGCAGCGTGCCGGCGGCCGCCGCCGAGATGCCGGCGACGTCGGTGTAGTAGACGAGCAGGAACATCGTCGCGGTGGTGAACGCGAGGTTGTTCGCCGCGTCGCCGGCGCCGTAGCCGATGATGCTCAGCCTGCTCAGCGCGCCTGCGTTCGCTGCCGGCGCAGCCGTCGTGTGTGCCGTGTTCATGAGACCTTCCTTCGCGCCATCGCGGGGCACAGCCCGTGCGACCGCTCGGTCGCCGATCTCTTCAGTGAAGCACGTTCTCGCACGAATGGCAAGCGGTTGCCACAACTCCATGACGAAACCTGCACATCAGCGTGAGAAAGAGAACAACCCCATCACAACCGGTTGCCAAATGGCGAGGCTCCCTGCGATACTGAAGACCCGCGCACGCACCCGCGGCCGCGGAATCCGACGAAGGAGTTGCACGTGGCGAAGATCGGCGTACAGGCGATGATGCTGAAGGACAGTTTTGCCGAGACGGGTCCGTTCGAGACCCTCAGGAGGGTGAGCGGGATCGGATACCACGCCGTGGAGATCTCGCAGATCCCGATGACCTCGGCGAACGTGGACGAGCTCGTCAGGGCCAGGGACGAGCTCGGCGTCGACATCGCCTCGCTGTCGGCCGGCCTGAACGCCGCCCCCGGAGTGGCGATGGACTCCCTGACCGGGGACTACGACAAGATCGTCGCGGACTGCCGCCGCCTGGATGCCACGATGGTGCGCATCGGCATGCTCCCCTTCGACTCGATGGCCTCGCTCGATCTGGTCCTCGACTTCTGCGACGTCACGAACGGGTACGCGCGCAGGCTCGCCGACGACGGCATCCGCCTCTACTACCACAACCACCACATCGAGTTCGCGAAGTACGACGGCCGGCTGATGCTCGACATCATCGCCGACCGCGCCCCCGACATGGGCCTCGAGCTCGACGTGCACTGGATCCAGCGCGGCGGCAAGGACCCCGTCGCCACGATCAGGAAGTACCGCGATCGCGTCGCGATGATCCATCTGAAGGACTATCGCATCGGCCAGGTCCCCGCCGAGGCCTTCACCGCTCTCGCGGAGGGCGACGTCCCGACCTTCATGCGCGCCTTCACCGACGTGGTGCAGTTCGCCGAGGTCGGCGAGGGCAACCTCGACTTCGGAGCCATCATCGACGAGGCCCTCGCGAGCGACGCCGAGTACCTGCTCGTCGAGCAGGACCAGCTGTACGGCCGCGACGTGTTCGACTGCCTGCAGACCTCCTACGACAACCTCGTCGCACTCGGCCACCGCGGGCTGTTCTGACCCACGCGCGGAAGGGGCGGGGAGCTGTCGACGGCGCTCCCCGCCCCTTCGCGTCCGTCACGCTCAGCTCGTGCGCGCAGGCCCCGTGGATCCGCGGATCACGAGCTCCGTCGCCAGATCCTCCTCGCTGATCGCGATCCTCTTCGCCTGCGATCCCGAGCCGACGAGCCCGAGCGCCCGCACCACCGCGATCTCGCCGGCCTCGGCCAGCGGCGAACGCACCGTCGTCAGCGGAGGAGAGGTGAAGTCCGAGCCGAAGCTGTCGTCGAAGCCGACGATGCTGAACCGCCCGGGAACCGCGATGTCCTGCTCGATCGCGGCACGCAGCAGGCCGATCGCGACGAGGTCGTTGTACGCGATGACGGCCGTGGCTCCCGAGGCGATGACGCGGGCGAGCGTCGCGCGGCCGCCCTCCACGGTGGGCTGGTTCGGGCCGGCCGACGAGATCGCCATCCCGCGCGCGGCGGCCCCCTCCTGCAGCACCTCCCACCGGCGCGCGCTCATCCACGAGTCGCGCGGACCGGCCAGGAACAGCACCGAGGTGTGCCCCAGCATCTCCAGGTGCGCGAGCGCCTGCTCGACGCCCGGCTCCAGCTTCGGTATCACGCAGGCGACGCCCTCGATCTGCCGGTTCAGCACGACCAGGGGCTTCGTCTCGGCGAGCGCGACGATCTGCGCGTCCGCCAGCCGGGACGTGCCGAGGATCAGCGCGTCGACGGCGGGCTGGATCCGCTGCGCCGAGGTCGCCTCACGCTCGCCGGACTCCTGCGACTCGCTGACGACCAGGGTGTAGCCGTTGTCGGTGGCCGCCTTCTCGGCGCCGCGCACGATGCCGAAGATCACCGGGTTCGTGATGTCGGCGATGAGCAGGGCGAGCGTGTTGGTGCGACCGGTGGGCAGGGCACGGGCCATCGGATTGAGGCGGTAGTTCAGCTGACGGGCGGCCTCGTGGATGCGGGCCTCGGTGTTGACGTTGATGCGACCGGGCTGACTGAGCGCCCGCGACACCGTCGACGGGTTGACGCCCGCGAGCTTCGCCACGTCGTAGATCGTCGGCGCAGAGCGGCCCTTCTTGCGCGCCGGTGCAGCGCCCTGGGGGTCGTCTCCCACGCTGGTCATCCCTCTCCCCGCGATCCATCGCCCGGTGCGGTGTCGGCACCGCCCCGTCCCGAACTACCGTAATACACGCGGCATGGTGCCCGTCGCCGCTTCAGTGGGGGTGAAATCGCCCTGCGCGGACAGCTCCGCCGCGAGGCGCCTGCGCTCCAGACGGCGCTCGCGCTGACGGTCGGGATCGGGCACGGGAGAGGCGAGCAGGAGCTTCTCGGTGTACGGATGCTGCGGGTCGCGCGTGACCTGCGCCGCATCGCCCTGCTCGACGATCTCGCCGCGGTACATCACGGCGACGCGATGGCTGATGTGGCGCACCACGTCGAGGTCGTGCGAGACGAACAGGTACGAGACTCCGGTGTCGCGCTGGATCTGCAGGAACAGGTCGAGGACCGTGGCCTGCGTGGTCAGGTCGAGTGCCGAGACGGGCTCGTCGCACACGATCAGCTTCGGCGAGAGGGCGAGCGCCCTGGCGATCGCGACGCGCTGGCGCTGGCCGCCGGAGAACTCCCTCGGCTGCCGGCGCAGGGCGTCGGAGGGGAGGCTGACCTGGTCCAGCAGCTCCTTCACGCGCGCCCGGGACTCCTTCTGGCCGACGCCCTGGATGCCGAGCGGCTCGGCCAGGATGTCCCCGACCTCCATCGCGGGGTTCAGGGACGTGTACGGATCCTGGAACACCACCTGCAGGTCGCGGCTGAGCCGCTGGCGCTGCGAGCGCGTCGCGTGGCTGATGTCGCGGCCGTCGAAGAGGATCGCCCCGTCGGTCACGGGGGCGAGGCCGAGCACGGCCCGCCCCAGAGTGGTCTTGCCCGACCCCGACTCCCCCACCAGTCCCAGCGTCTCGCCCCGGCCGATCGAGATCGACACGTCCTTGAGCGCATGGAACGGCTTGGCCCTGAACCCCTTGCCGGGGTACTCGACGTCGAGCTCGTCGACGACGAGCAGCCGGTCCGCTGCGTTCGGCTTCTCGGTCATGATCGGATTCCTCCCTCGGATGCCGTGAGCATCGTCATCGGCTCCTTGCCCTCGAGCATCGACGACAGCAGCCTGATCGTGTACGGATCCTGCGGGTTGCGCAGCACGTCGCGCACCTCGCCGCTCTCGACGAGGCGTCCGTTCTGCATGACGACCACACGGTCGCACAGGTCGGCGACGACGCCGAAGTTGTGCGTCACCAGGATCACGCTCACGCCGAGGCGCTCCTGGAGATCGCGGATCAGGTCGAGCACATCGGCCTGCACGGTCACGTCGAGAGCGGTGGTGGGCTCGTCGGCGATGATCAGGTCGGGTTCGCAGCTGATGGCCCCTGCGATCAGCACGCGCTGGGCCATGCCCCCGGACACCTCATGCGGGTACGCCGCGAAGGTCCGCTCCGGGCTGGCGATGCCGACGTCGGCGAGCAGCTTGAGGGCCCGGCGCCTGGCCTCGGGCCTGCCGATGCCGAGCACGCGCATCATGGGCGCCACCAGCTGGGAGCCGATCGTGTAGGCCGGGTCGAGGTTCGACATCGGCTCCTGCGGGATGTACGAGATGCGCACGCCGCGCAGCGCCGACAGCCGCTTCTGGTCGACGACCTCCTCTCCCGGGGCCACAGTGTACTCGCCGTCGAAGCTGATGGTCCCCGCGGTGATCCGCGCCTCCGGCGGCAGCAGTCCGAGGATCGAGAACGCCGTCTGCGACTTGCCCGATCCCGACTCGCCCACGATCCCGAGCACCTCGCCGCGCCCGACGGAGAAGGACACGTCGGCGACGACCTGCTTGATCGAGCCGCCGGCCTGTGGATAGCCGACGGCGAGGTGCGAGACCGCGACCAACGCGCCCTCGGCGGCGGGATCCGCCGCCGCCGGGTGAGCGGATGCCTGCGATCTGCGGGTCTTCGTCACGACGACCTTCTCGCGGTCCTCGAGCGCGTCGCGCACCGCGTTCCCGAGCAGCACGAGGGCGCCGATCGTCGCCCCGATGGCGACGGCCGGCCACACCAGCAGCTGCGGATTGAGATAGACGTTCTTGAAGCCCTCCGCCAGCATGACGCCCCAGGTGGCGACGGCGGGGTCGCCCAGTCCGAGGAACTCGAGACCGGACTGGATGCCGATCGCGACGCCGCACACGATCGCGGTCTGGATGATGATGGGCGCCCGGACGACCGAGAAGATGTGCCGGGTGATGATGCGCCAGTCGCTGAGCCCGGAGACGCGCGCCGCGTCGACGTACAGCTCGTTGCGCACGGACTGCACCGCCGTGCGGGTGAGCCGGAAGTAGCCGGGGCTGATCAGGATGCCGAACGCGATCATCGAGATCCACACCGAGGGCCCGAAGGCGGCACGGATGGTGAGCAGCAGGATGATGCCGGGGATCGCCATCAGCACGTTGACGACCCAGTTCGCGATCGAGTCGAAGGCGCCGGAGTAGTAGCCGGCGATCAGGCCGGTCGGCAGGCCGATGACGATCGCCACGGCCGCGCACAGCAGGGCGGAGAGCAGCGTGGTCTGCGCCCCGAGCACGAGCCGGCTGAAGGTGTCCCGTCCCGCGCTGTCGGTGCCGAGCCAGTTCACGGCATCGGGACCCGCGAGCGTCTTCGCGATGTCGGCGTGGTTCGCGTCGAACGGCGCGATCAGCTGTGCGAAGACGGCGACGAGGAACACGATGCCGAGGACGGCGACGGCGGTGATCCCCATGGGATTGCGGATGATCCGGGTGAAGACGTGCGTGCGGGCGATCGTCGCCTGCGACGCGTTCACCTCGATGGGTTCGCTCATGAGACACGCACCTTGGGGTTGAGCCAGCCGTTCGCCAGGTCGACGAGCAGGTTGACGATGATGACGATGATGACCGTGTAGAGCACGACGCCCATGACGAGCGGAGTGTCTCCGATGGTCGTGGACTGCACTGCCAGGGCGCCCATGCCGGGCAGCGCGAAGATCTGCTCGATGATGACGACGCCGCCGAGCATGCCGATGAACTGCAGACTCAGCACGGTCAGTCCCGCGGGAGCGGCGCTGCGCAGCACGTGCTTGAACAGGATCACGCTCTCGGGCGTCCCGCGGCTGCGCAGCGTGCGCACGTAGTCCTTCTCGAGCTGCGTGATGACCGCGCTGCGGATCTGCTGCGCGCTGCTGGTGAGGCCGTTGATCACGATCGCGATGACGGGCAGCGTCAGCGATGCGGCCCACGCCGCGGCGGACGCTCCGGGTTCGATGCTGCTGGTCGCGGGGAACCAGGACAGCTGGATCGCGAAGACCGTGACAAGGATGATCGCAAGCACGAAGCCGGGGACGGCGTCGCCCACGACGGCTCCGATCTGCACGGTGCGGTCGATCCAGCCGCGGCGGACGGCCGCGGCGATGCCGATCAGGACGGCGCAGACGGCGATGCCGATGATCGAGACGACCACGAGGGTGAGGGTGACGGGCAGCCGGTCGGAGAGCGCCTGGGACACGGGCTGGTTGGTGAACCACGAGGTGCCCAGGTCTCCGGTGAGCGCCTGCCCCGCCCAGTCGAAGAACCTCTCGATGACCGGCCGGTCGAGGCCGAGCTCGTGCTCCTTGGCCGTCACCTGTTCGGGCGTGGCGAACTCGCCGAGGATGTTGCGCGCGATGTTCGCGCTGGAGACGTAGAGGAGGAAGAAGGTGGCGACGGAGATGGCGGCCAGCACGGTGACGCCGGCGACCAGCCGTCTGAGGACGAAAGTCAGCATGATCTCGATCCGTGGGGTGTGTGCGGGGCGGGAGGGCCCGCAGGCCCTCCCGCCGCCGGTCAGGACACTGGCGTGTAGTTGTACAGGTTCGGGACGGCCTGCTGGATCTGCGGCTCGACGGCGACCTTGTCGGCGTTCGAGTAGTACAGCTGGTTGACCCGGTACCACGGGGCGAACCAGGCGTCGTCGGTGACGAATCGGTTCACGTCCTGAGCGAGCTCGCCGCTCTGCTCGCCGCCCGTCTGCACCGCGTCGATGTAGCCCTGCAGCTCCGGATCGGTGGTCTTGAAGGGGTTGTACGCGGCCTCGGGGATGACCATCTGACGGATGGCGACCCAGGGCTCGCCCTGGAAGATGCTGAACCAGGCCACCGGGAACTTGCCGGCGATGATGTCGGTCACGTAGCTCGCCTGCGGCACGGAGCTGAGCTCCACCGTGATGCCCACGTCGGCGAGCTGCTGCTTGACCATCGCCATGATGCTCTCGGTTCCGGGGATCAGCGGCACGGTCAGGGTGAATCCGTCGGCGTAGCCCGCCTCCGCGAGCAGCTCGCGCGCCTTGTCCGGGTCGTACGCGTACGCGTCGTCGAGCTCCGGGATGTACGCGTCGGTGGTCTTGCCGAACACCTGGGCGGTGACCTCGCCCTCGCCCTTCATCAGCTGGTCGAGCATGGTCTGCCGGTCGAAGGCGTAGTTGATGGCCTGACGCACGCGCACGTCCTCGAGCTCGGGCGCGATCGCCCCGCCGCGATCGAAGAGCAGCAGTCCCTGCCAGTCCACGGGGTAGCTCGTCTTCTCGAGACCGGCCTTGTCGGCCTGCGCCATCGTCTGCGCGTCGAGCAGCGTGGCGTCCACCTGCCCCGAGACGATCGCGTTCACGCGAGCCGTCACGTCGGTGAGCACCTTGACGACGACCTTGTCGTACTTCTGCAGATCCGCGTTCCAGTAGTCGTCGTTCTTCACGAAGGTGAACTGCGAGCCGTTCACGCTCGCCTTCGCGTCGAGCACGTAGGGCCCCGACCCCACCGGGACGGTCTTGATGCCCTCGGTGCCGATCGCCTCGGGGCTGCCCATGAAGCCGGCGGCCTGGCTGAGGTAGTAGGTCATGGCCGGATCGGCGGCGCTGAGGGTGATGGCGATGGTGTCGTCGTCGACGACGGCGACATCGGAGATCGATGCGGCCTGGTTCGCGTCGGGACCGTTCGCCTCGGCGAAGTGGTCGAGGTTGGCCTTGGCCGCAGCCGCGTCGAACTTCGCGCCGTCGGTGAACGTCACGTCGGAGCGCAGGTCCAGGGTGAGGACCGTGTTGTCGTCGTTGTACTCCCAGTCGGTGGCGAGCATGGGGGCGAGCGTGCCGTCGGGCTCGCGCAGGATCAGCGTGTCGTACACGGCCTGATAGGTGGGCATCTGGTGCCCGAGGTGAGCCTGCGCCGGATCGAACGACGTGATGTTGGCGAGCGAGCCCAGCGTGAGCGTGCCGCCGGCGGGGGCGCCGCTCGCATCGCCGCCGCCTGCGGCGGCGCCGGAGCATCCGGTCAGCGCGAGCGCTGCGACTGCGGTGACGGCCGCGAGGGCGGTCAGGGGACGAAACGTCATTGTTATCTCCTTGGATGGTGCTCGACGATGAGAATAAGGCAACCGGTTGCCATATATGGCAGAGGTCGGCCCGCAAAAACTAAGGATAAGAGAGGTCGTCACGAATGGCAACCGATTGTCAAAATCGTGATCTCGTTGAGACATGATCACGGGACGCGGGGCGCCGTCCGCGCAGACGGCGCCCCCAGGGGTCACCCGCGCTCGGGGAACTTCCCCTCGGCGCGGATGCGGGAGTTGAGCTCCCGGAGGTACCGGCTCTCGTCGAAGTCCTGCATGTCGACCTCCTGCCCGGTCCAGGCCGACAGGTGCATCGCGTTCGCGAGGCGCACCCCGTTGATCCCGTCGGGGCCGGGGGCGATCAGCGCCGTGCCGTCGAGGACGTTGGCGGCGAAGTTCTGCAGCACGGTGGCGTGCTGCAGCCCCCAGACCGATTCGTACTCCGTGGTCTCGGTCCGGTAGTAGTCGCCGGCGTTCAGCTGCCCCATGAACAGCCGGCGCACGTCGTCCATGCCCATGCCCTTCGACAGCGCCTGCTCGGCCTCGTTCAGCCGGGTGATCGTGACGGTCCGGGAGTCCTCGACGACGATCTTGCCCCGGTCGAAGAGGATCTCCAGGCGATCGGTGCCGACGAGGTCGTGCGTCGACGTCATGAAGTGCCCGGTGGCGCCCTCGCCGAAGTCCACGATGGCGTTCACCTCGTCCTCGACGGCGATGTCGCGGCGGAACCCGAAGCCGAGCTTGGCGAAGCAGGACTTCGGCACCCCGCACAGCCACTGCCACAGGTCGAGCTGGTGCGGCGCCTGGTTCACGAGCACGCCGCCGCCCTCTCCGCCCCAGGTGGCCCGCCACGCGGACTGGTCGTAGTACCCCTGCGGACGCCACCAGTTGGTGATGATCCACGAGGTGTGGCGCAGCGCGCCGAGCTCCCCCGAGTCGATCAGCGTCTTCAGATCGACGTAGAGGGGGTTCGTGCGCTGGTTGAAGAACACGCCGAAGGTGAGCTCGGGCTTCGTCGCGGCATAGTCGATGACCTCCCGCGCCTGCGCCGTGTACACCCCCACCGGCTTCTCCAGCAGCGCGTGCACGCCGCGCTGCAGGGCCGCGATGCCCATCTCCGGGTGCAGGTAGTGCGGGACGCAGGTCACGATCGCGTCGACGTCGCCCGACTCGATCATCGCGATGTAGTCGTCGTAGAAGGGCACGCCGAGCTCCCGTGCCCGCGCCTCCTTCTCCGGATCGGTGTCGGCGACGGCTCCGATCTCCATGTTCGGCACCTGCCCCGAGTCCAGGAGGCCGGCGTACATGCCGCCCTCCGCTCCGAGTCCGATGATGCCGAGACGCACCTTCTGGTCAGTCATGCGCGAGCGCTCCGTTCTGTGGTGAGGCGGGTGGTGGGTACGCGTTCGGGGAAGGACGCCGCGTAGACGTCGTAGATGATCTCCACGGCGCGGGCTCCCGCGCGGGCGTCGATCCAGAACGGCTCGGGGTCGTCGAGCCGGCCGTAGAAGTCGGCGATCAGCCGGTCGTGCGAGACGCCCCAGTAGGACCGCTCCCCTGTGGCCGTCCGCTCCTCGGGCACGACCTGCTCGGAGCCGTCCTGCCAGCGGATCGTGAGATCGTCGCGGATGCTGAGATGTGCGCGCTCCAGCACGATCTCGATGCCGACCGGCTCGTTGACGGCGTGCGCGAGGGTCGCATAGAGCACCGAGCGCGCGCCGTTCTCGTGGAGGAGCGTCATCTCGGCCGTGTCCTCGACCTCGATCGGCAGCGCGCGCGTGGCGGCAGTGCCGGTCACCCCGCCGACCGGGCCGATGAGCCAGCACAGCAGGTCGAGCGTGTGGATCGCCTGGTTCATGAGCAGTCCCCCGCCACCGCCCGCCCAGGTGCCGCGCCACGGCGCCGCCGCGTAGTACTCCGGCGTGCGGTGCCACAGCACGGTCCCCGCGGCGCCGAGGACGCGGCCGGCCTCGCCGGACTCGATGAGCTCGCGTGCCGCCTGCACCGGACGGTTGTAGCGGTTCTGGAAGCAGACCGCGAGCTTGGCGACGCTGCGCTGCGCCGCATCGACGATCGCCGCCGCCTGAGCGGGATCGCTCGCGATCGGCTTCTCGGTGATCACGTGGACGCCCCGGTCGAGCGCGTCGACGACGATCGCCGCGTGCTCGGAGTGCGGCGTGCAGACGTGCACCACGTCCGGCGCGGACCGGGAGAGGAGCTCGAGGTGATCCGTGTAGCCCGCGACGCCGTGCTCCTGCGCCGCGGCGCGGGCGCGATCGGGATCGATGTCGCACACCGCGACGAGCTCGACGTCGGGCATCGACGCGATCGCGCCGAGGTGCAGGGCGGAGATGTCTCCGCATCCGATGACCGCCGCCCCCGTCATCGCGTGCTCACCCCCGCCTGCCCGGCGAGCGCCGCGAACGCGCGCGCGGCCTGTCCGAAGGCGGCAGGGCCCGAGAAGCCGCCGAGCGCGTGCGCCTCGTCGAGGTGCGGTTCGAGGGAGGCGAAACCGGAGTAGCCGTCGGCCTTCAGGGCCGCGATCGTCTGCAGCACCTGCCCCTCCCCCTCCCCCGCCGGCACCACGGCCCCTGTCGCGGCGAGCGCGTCCTTCACCTGCAGGTAGTCGAGGTACGGACGCAGCATCGCATAGCCCTCGTCGTGCGGATGCCGCACCCCCACCTGGACGAAGTTGGCGCTGTCCCACGCCAGTCGCAACGCCGACGAGCCGACGCTCTCGACGATGTCGAGAACCCGCTGGGGCGTGTCCCCGTAGATGTCCTTCTCGTTCTCGTGGAGCAGCACGACGCCCTCGCGCTCGGCCTCGTCGGCGAGCATGCGCATCCGCGTGAGCACATCGTCGCGGATGCTCTCCACGGCGACTCCCTCCGCGCGGAAGAACGAGAAGACGCGGATGCTCCTCGTGTCCAGCGCGTGGGCGACGCGGATGACGCGACGCAGGCGCGCGACCTCGAGGTCGGGATCGAGCGCGACGTCGACCTTGCCGATCGGGGAGGCGACGGCGGACACGCCCATGCCGGCGTCCCCGAGCAGCGTCGCGAGCTCGTCGAGCCGCTCGTCGTCGAGATCGACGACGTTGACGCCCCACGCGCTGCGCACCTCGACGAAGGAGGAGCCCAGCGCCTTGAGCACGGCGATCTGCACCCGCGGGTCGGGGTCGATCTCGTCGCCGAACCCCGACAGGGTCCAGGTGGCCGTCGTGTCAGTCATCGTCGCATACCGCCTTCGCTCGTTCACGTCCATGGGAACCTTGCACCGGCAAGGCAACGCCCCCACTCTAGGTATTCGGAACGTCCTTCGCAACCGATTGCCATATTCTCCTCCCACACTCGCCGGGTCTTCGGTCAACACTGAGAAGGCCACCAGTACTCCCGATGGCAACCGGTTGACATAAGCCGGGAATCACGCGATGATTGCGGCGAAGCATCCGATCACCGACAACGAGGACGCACATCATGGTCGATCTGTCCCAGGCCCCCTTCCATCTCGATCGCGACGCGATCGACTGGGTCGAGCGCACGATCGCATCGATGACGCCCGAGGAGAAGCTCGGACAGCTGTTCATCAACCTGAACGTGTCCTTCGACGAGGGCTATCTCGACACCGTCGTGCAGCGCTACGGCGTCGGCGGCATCCGCTTCATGGGGGCCGACTCCGCCACGGTGCAGCAGCACATCCGCTATGCGCAGTCGGTCGCGAAGATCCCGCTGCTGGTCGCGTCGAACCCCGAGACGGGCGGCGCGGGCAGCATCGACGACGGCACCCTGGTCACCACGCACCTCGGCGCCGGCTCCAGCCCCGACCCCGACGACGCCTACCGGCTCGGCCTCGTCGGCGGGCGCGAGACGGCGGCGATCGGATGCAACTGGGCCTTCGCCCCGATCGTCGACATCCACCGCAACTGGCGCAACACCGTCATCGGCACCCGCTCCTTCGGCGACAACGCCGACATCGTCATCGAGCGCGCGAAGCGCTACTTCGACGGCCTCTCCGAGAGCGGTTCGGCCGCCGCCATGAAGCACTTCCCCGGAGACGGCGTCGACGAGCGCGACCAGCACGTCGTCACGACCTACAACACGCTCGGCTACGACGAGTGGGACGAGAGCTACGGGCGGGTGTACCGCGAGCTGATCGCGCACGGCGTGCAGTCGATCATGGTCGGCCATATCGGCGCCCCCGAGCTGTCGCGCAGGTTCCGACCCGGGATCGCGGATGCCGACATCCTCCCCGCGACGCTCGCACCCGAGCTCCTCCAGGACCTGCTCAGAGGAGAGCTCGGCTTCAACGGCCTCATCCTCACCGACGCGTCGATGATGGTCGGGCTGACGCAGGCGATGAAGCGCAGCGACGCGGTCCCCGCTGCCATCGCGGCCGGCTGCGACATGTTCCTGTTCTTCCGCGATCCGCTCGAGGACCTCGAGTACCTGCGCGCCGGCGTCGAGAACGGCGTCGTCACCGCCGAGCGCCTGCACGAGGCGCTCTCGCGCGTGCTCGGCCTCAAGGCATCGCTCGGTCTCCACACCATCGCCCGCGACGAGCTCGTCCCCCCGGCGGACGCCCTCGAGATCATCGGATGCGACGAGCATCGTGCGATGGCGGCCGCCGTGTCGGACCGCGCAACGACCCTCGTCAAGGACACGCAGCAGAGCCTTCCGCTGCGCCCGGACACGCACCCGCGCATCCGCCTGTACGGCGTGACCGGCCAGGCGGACTTCACCGGCGCCGACCCGGGCGGCTATCTCGACATCGCCAGGGAGGAGCTCGAACGCGCGGGCTTCGAGGTGCACGTGTTCAAGAACGCGCTGCAGCGCCGGGCCGAGGGCGAGGAGGGCGTGTACTTCCACACCGTGATGGCCGACGAAGCGCGCGGCGATTACGCCGAGAGGTACGACGCGGCGATCGTCTTCGCCAACGTCGCAGGATTCGCCCAGGAGGCGACCGTCCGCATCCGCTGGTCGACGCCGATGGCCGCCGAGATCCCCTGGTACGTCACCGAGGTGCCGACGGTCTTCGTGTCCCTGAACCAGCCGAACCACCTCGTCGACGTCCCGATGGTGAAGACGCTGATCCACGCGCACGCCCCGTCGCGGGAGGCGATCAGGGCCGCCGTCGACAAGATCACCGGAGCCAGCGGGTTCACCGGCACGTTCAACGAGAACGTGTGGTGCGGCGACATCTGGGGCACCCGACTCTGACCGGCCGGCACGGCCACCGAGAACCGACCACGAGGAACACCATGCAGCTCATCTCCGACCCCGACCGCCTCCTGCCGGTCGACCCGCGCACCCGCGACATCGCCCGCGGGCTGTACGAGGCCGTCGCCGGCCTTCCGATCATCTCCCCGCACGGCCACGTGGACCCGAACCTGCTCCTCGCCGACGAGCCGTTCCCGGATCCCGCCGAGCTGCTGCTGCGCTACGACCACTACGTGACCCGGCTGCTGCACGCCTCCGGCCTCCCGCTCAACGAGCTCGGCATCCCCGACCGCACAGGCACGGCGCCGGTCGCCGCGCCGCGGGAGGCCTGGCGACGGTTCTGCGAGCGGTGGCACCTGTTCGCCGGCACGGCATCCGGCTACTGGCTGCGGCACGAGTTCACCGAGCTGTTCGGCCTCGCCGAGCAGCCGGACGCCGACAACGCCGACCGGCTGTACGACCGCATCGCCGAGGTGCTGGCCCGCCCGGGCTTCCGCCCGCGGGCGCTGTTCCGCGAGTTCGGCATCGAGTTCCTCGCCACGACGGACGATCCGCTCGACGACCTCGCCGTGCACGACGCGATCGCCGCCGACCCCTCCTTCACCGGGCGCGTCGCGCCGACCTTCCGCCCCGACGCCTACCTCAACCCGGCGAACCCCGCCTTCGTGCGCAACGCGGAGCGGCTGGCCGCATCCAGCGGACGCGCCGTCGACGACTACGCCGGATACATCGCCGACCTCGAGGCGCGGCGCCGTCACTTCATCGACCACGGCGCCGTCTCGGTCGACCACGGAGTCTTCCAGCCGCTCGCCGTCGAGCTCGACGCCGACGAGGCCCGCTCGCTGTACTCCCGGGCCGTGCGCGGCGTCCTCGACGAGACCGAGGCCGCGGTGTTCCAGGGGCACATGCTCCTGGAGTCCGCCCGGATGTCGGTCGAGGACGGCCTCGTGATGACCGTGCATCCCGGCGTCTACCGCAACCACAGCGCGCCGACCTTCGACGCGTTCGGCCCGGACACCGGTCACGACCTGCCGGTGCGCACCGGCTACGTCGAGGCGCTGCGCCCCCTGCTGCAGCGGTACGGCAACGTCCCCGACTTCCATCTCGTGCTGTTCAGCGTCGACGAGACCTCGTACTCGCGCGAGATCGCCCCGCTCGCGGGCTTCTACCAGAGCGTGTACATCGGCGCGCCGTGGTGGTTCCTGGACGCGCCGGATGCCGTGCTCCGCTTCCGCGCCGCGGTCACGGAGACCGCCGGCTTCTACCGCAGCTCGGGGTTCATCGACGACACCCGTGCGTTCCTGTCCATACCGGCCCGCCACGACATGGCCCGCCGTCTCGACTCCGCGTTCCTCGGCCGCCTGGTGGCCGAGGGGCGCATCGACGAGCCGACGGCGCACCGCATCGCGCACGACCTCGTCGACGCCCTGCCCCGGAAGGTGTTCAAGCTGTGAGCATCCGTCTGAGCCGTGCGGTCGTCCCCGGCATCGCCGAGGCCCCCGCACCCCGCATCGTGCACCTCGGCCTCGGGGCGTTCCACCGGGCGCACCAGGCCTGGTACACGGCGCGCGCCGCCGACGCCGAGCTGTGGAGCATCGCCGCCTTCACCGGGCGCAGCCCGCAGGCCGCCGAGGAGCTCGCCGCCCAGGACGGCCTGTACACGCTCATCGAACGCACCGCAGAGGACGACAGTGCCGAGATCATGTCGACGATCGTCGAGGCGCAGCCCGGCTCGAACGTCGCACGGCTGAAGCGTCTGCTCGCCGATCCGGCGACCGCGGTCGTGACCATCACCGTCACCGAGACCGCGTACCGCCTGGGCGGGGACGGCGCCCCCGACGCCTCCGATCCGATCGTCGCGGACGACATCGCGGCGCTGCGCGAAGGGCGCGACCCCGAGACCGTTCTCGGCCGTCTCGTCGCCGGTCTCGCCGCTCGGCGCGACGCCGGCGCTCCGGGCCTCGCAGTCGTCCCGTGCGACAACATCCCCGACAACGGCCCGTTCGTGCGCGCCGGCGTGCTCGGCCTCGCCGCCGAGGCCGACCGGGGACTCGCGGCCTGGATCGACGCCGAGGTGTCGTTCGTCTCCACGTCGGTCGACCGCATCACGCCGCGGACGACGGACGCCGACAGGCGCACCGCCGAGGAGCTGACCGGCTGGGCCGATTCCTCTCCCGTGGTCACCGAGCCGTTCTCCGACTGGGTCCTCAGCGGCGGCTTCCCCGCCGGGCGGCCGCAGTGGGAGACGGCCGGCGCGCGCTTCGTCGAGGACATCGAGCCGTACGAGCGACGCAAGCTGTGGCTGCTCAACGGCGCGCACAGCCTGCTCGCCGGCCTGGGTCTGCTCCGCGGGCACCGGACGGTCGCCGAGGCCATGGCGGATGCCGAGTGCCGCGACGCGGTCTCGAGGTTCTGGGACGAGGCGGTGCGGCACCTGCCCTCATCGCTGGACCTCGACGACTACCGACGCAAGCTCGAGGACCGGTTCGACAACGCGCGCATCGCCCACCACCTCGCGCAGATCGCGATGGAGGGCTCGACCAAGCTCGGAGTCCGCGCCGCGCCCGTCCTCCGCGCGGAGCGGGCCGCCGGGCGGTCGGGGGCCGCATCGGTCCTCGCGATCGCCGCCTGGATCGGCCTGCAGCTGCGCGGCACCCGCATCCACGACGCGAACCAGGGCGCGCTCGACGCGGCGCTCGGATCCGAGGACCCCGTGCGCTCCCTGCTGTCGGTGATCGATGCATCGCTGGCGGACGACGCATCGATCGTGGACGAGGTGAAGGCCGCCGTCACGCAGCTCGAGCCGGCCCCCGCCGCTTCGCGCTAGGGGACCCTTCGACGGAGCTCAGGGACCCACATCCGAGACCTGGGTTGCTGAGCCGAAACCCGGGTTGCTGAGCCGAGACCTGGGTTGCTGAGCCGAAACCCGGGTTGCTGAGCCGAGACCTGGGTTGCTGAGCCTGTCGAAGCACCTGCCGAGACCCTTCGACGAGCTCAGGGACCCACACCCGCCAGCGGCCCTCCGCAATCGGCCCCACAGGGGCGCCGGCGGCAGTAGGTTCGGTTCGTGGCATCCTTCGCTCCGCTGCAGCGGCTCGTGGTCACGATCGCCGTCCTGGCATCCTTCGTGACCTTCCTCGACGGCACCGTCGTGAACGTCGCGCTGCCCGCGATCAGCCGAGAGCTCGGCGGCGGCATCGTCACGCAGCAGTGGGTCGTCGACGCCTACCTCATCACGTTGAGCGCGCTGATCCTGCTCGCCGGCTCCCTCTCCGACGCCTACGGCCGGGTGCTCGTGATGCGCATCGGGCTGATCGCCTTCGGCGCCGCGTCCGTCGCCGTGGCCGCCGCCCCCGATCCGCTCGTGCTGATCATCGCCCGTGCGCTGCAGGGCGCCGCCGGGGCCCTGCTCGTGCCGAGCTCGCTCGCTCTGATCACCGCGACCATGCGGGCCGGCGTGCAGGCGCGCGCGATCGGCGTGTGGACGGCCTTCACGACCGCCGCGCAGCTGGTCGGGCCGCTGCTGGGCGGGCTGTTCGTCGACTACCTGTCGTGGCGCTTCGTCTTCCTCATCAACGTCCTCCCGATCGCCGCGACCCTGATGCTGCTCGCCCGGCTGCGCCTGCCGGAGCAGCCGGGCCGCACCCGCGTCGACTGGTGGAGCGGCGTGCTGTGCGCGCTCGGCCTCGGCGCCGTCGTCTTCGCCCTGATCGAGCAGCCGGTCAGGGGCTGGGCGTCACCGGCGATCTGGGCTCCCGGAGCAGCGGGCGTCGCGCTGTTCGCCCTGTTCCTGCGGCGGCAGCAGCGCTCGACGTCGCCGCTGATGCCGATGTCGCTGTTCCGCGTGCGCGACTTCGCGTGGGGCAACCTCACGACGCTGTTCGTGTACGCCGCGCTGTCGCTGAACGGCTTCGTGATCGGCGTCTACCTGCAGCAGGGCGCCGGCCTGCCCGCCACCGCCGCCGGGCTGGCGAGCCTGCCGATGACGATCCTGATGATCCTCGTCAGCTCTCGCGCCGGGGCCTGGGCGGGACGCCTCGGGCCGCGCCTGTTCATGACGGTCGGGCCGCTGATCATGGCCGTGGGCGCGCTGCTGCTGCTCACCGTGGGCGAGCGGTTCGACTACTGGTGGCAGGTGCTGCCGGCGATGGTCGTGATGGGCCTCGGACTGTCCCTCACCGTCGCACCGCTCACCGCCGCCGTCCTCGGCGCGATCGACGAGTCGCGCTCCGGCATCGCCTCGGCCGTCAACAACGCCGTCGCACGCGTGGCCGGCCTCCTCGTGGTGGCGATGATCTCCACGATCGTGGGCGGCACGCTCGACCTCGCCGGTTTCCACAGCGCGGCGATCGTCACGGCGGCGCTGCTGGCGCTGGGCGGCGCGGTGTCGTGGATCGGCATCCGGCGCAATCCGGTGGAGGAGACGGATGCCGTCGCCCCTCAGCCCTGAAGCGCGGGATACTCGACGCCGCGCTCGGTCAGCACGGCGCCGGGCGTGATCGACGCGGGAACCAGGTCGCCCGACGGCATGATGTGCACGACCTCCTCGCCGAGCGCGAGCAGATGGTCGGCGATGATGCGACGGTGGCATCGCCACCACACCGCCTCGGAGCACATGATCGCCGCCGGCATCCGCTCCTCGCCGCGCAGCCGGTCGAGTCCGTCCCGGAATGCGACGGACAGGGCGTGGTCGGCGTAGTTGTGGAAGCTGCGGTTGCGCCACAGCGCGTTCACCTCGAAGGGCACGTCGGGGTCGACTCCCCGGCGGCCGGCGAGCTCCGCGATGCGCGTGTAGCCGATCCCTCGCTCCGGCAGCGTCACGACGAGCCCGTCCTCGTCGAACTGCGGGTTGCGTCGCGAGCCGGGGAGCCGGCGCACGTCCACGACGAGCTCGACGGCGGCCCCGCTCAGCAGCGACGCGAACTCGTCGAGCGGGTGCGTGGAGTGGCCGATCGTGAAGAAGGTCACGGCTCGTCGACGAGCCGCAGCGCCGACCCCCGGTGCGCGGCGACGTGGTCGGTCCTGTCGCTCTTGATGAGGTACTGCGGGTCCTCGGGGCTCGCGCGATGCGTGTACCCCTTGACGTCGAAGTCGCCGGTGCGGATCTCGATGATCCGCCCGGACACGTGCCCCGCCTCGGAGTTCCAGGTGACGTGGTCGCCGATGTCGAACGTGTGAGCCATACCCCATCATCCCCCGTTGACGGTGTCGGCGGCCCGGCGCAGACTGAGGGCACGCCCACGAACAACCGGAGGTCCTCCGTGAGCACCGCGCCCCTTCCCCCCGTCGTCGATGCGGACACCTGGCAGCGCGAGCTCGACGCACTGCGCGCACGCGAGAAGGCGGCGACGCGCGAACTCGACGCGATCGCCGCGCAGCGTCGCCGGATGCCGATGGTCGAGCTGCCGGAGTACACCCTCGTCGGCGCCGACGGCCCCGTGCGCCTCGCCGACGTCTTCGGCGGGCGCTCTCAGCTCATCGTCTACAACCACATGTGGTCCGACGGCGGCGAATGGCAGTGCCCCGGCTGCACCGGGTTCACCTCGCAGTTCACGCGCCTCGACTTCCTGGACCGCTACTACGACGCGCGGTTCGTGATCGTCAGCAACGGCCCGATCGACGAGCTGCTCGCCTACCGCGACCGCGTCGGCAACGCGATGCAGTGGTACTCGAGCGCCGACGGCTCCTTCGGCGCCGACGTCGGCGCGCCGCCGGACGCCGGCTTCGCGCTCAACGTGTTCCTGCGCGACGGCGACACGGTCTACCGCACCTGGCACTCGAACGGACGCGGCACCGAGCGCCTCAGCCACCTCCAGGGACTCGTGGACCTGCTGCCCTACGGCCGTCAGGAGGAGTGGGAGGAGTCGCCGGCGGGCTGGCCGCAGCATCCGACCTACTCCCAGGGGATGGGATCGAAGGAGATCGCGCAGCTGTACGGGGCGCGCAGCTGAGCCGTCGGCCGGCGCTGGCGGCGATGCTCGTGCTGTCGGCGTCGCTGAGCGGGTGCGCGACGAGCGCGTCCATCGCCCTGCCCCCGGCCGGCGCGGTGCCCGACTACCAGCTCGGCGGCGCCTACGCGCCGGCGGACGACGTCGGGATCGTCGGCCGCGATCGGTCCGCCGCCCCCGCCGCCGGCGTGTACTCGATCTGCTACGTGAACGCGTTCCAGACGCAGCCCGGCGAGCTCGGGAACTGGGACGACGATCTGCTGCTGCATGACGACGACGGACCGGTCATCGACCCGGACTGGCCCGACGAGGTACTCCTCGACACGTCGACGGCCGATCGGCGCGAGCGCATCGCCGCGGCGATCCAGCCCTGGATCGCCGGCTGCGCCGACGCCGGCTTCGACGCCGTCGAGTTCGACAACCTCGATTCGCACACGCGCTCGAACGGGGCGCTGACCGTCGAGGCGAACCTGGCGCTCGCCGACCGGCTCGTCGAGCTCGCACATCGCTCCGGCCTCGCCGCCGGCCAGAAGAACGCTGCAGAGGACGCCGCCGTCCTGCACGACCGCGCGGGTTTCGACTTCGCGGTGGCCGAGGAGTGCGCCGCCTACGGCGAGTGCACCGCCTACACCGACGTCTACGGCGATCACGTGATCGACATCGAGTACGTCGATGGCCTCCCCCGCTCGTTCGCGCAGATGTGCGCGGATGACGAATCGCCGGCATCCATGGTCCTGCGGGACCGCGACCTGCTCACCCCCGAAGACGAGGGTTACGTCTTCGAGACGTGCTGACCGGCGCTCTCCAGGAAGGCCCGCACCTCGGCGACGACCGGATCGACCGTCTGCTCGGGCACGGCATAGCCGTGCTCGGCGAGCCAGGCGTCGTCGTAGAGCTTGTCGAGATAGCCGCGTCCGTGGTCGGGCAGCAGCACGACGACCACGTCGTCCTCGGTGAGAGCCGCCGCGGTGCGCAGCGCGGCCACGACGGCCATCCCGCTGGAGCCGCCCACGAGCAGCCCCTCCTCGGCCGCGAGGCGGCGGGTCATCGCGAAGGACTCGGCATCGGAGATGCGCTCGTAGCCGTCGACCACCGACGGGTCGAAGGTCGACGGCATGAAGTCCTCGCCGACGCCCTCGACGTGGTACCCGTGGATGGGTCCGCCGGAGTAGATCGAGCCCTCGGGGTCTGCCCCGACGACCCGCACGCGGCCGCCGCTCGCCTGCTTCAGGTACCGTCCGGTGCCGCTGATCGTGCCGCCGGTGCCGATGCCGGCGACGAAGTGCGTCACCTTTCCGTCGGTGTCCTCCCAGATCTCGGGACCGGTGGTCTCGAAGTGCCCGCGCGGGCCGTTCTGGTTCGCGAACTGGTTCGGGTTGAACGCCCCCGGGATCTCGGCCGCGAGGCGTGCGGCCACGCTGTAGTACGACCGCGGGTCCGTCGGCTCGACGCTCGTCGGGGTGACGACGACCTCGGCGCCGTAGCCGCGCAGGGTGGCCACCTTGGCGCCGGCGAACTTGTCGGGCACCACGAACACCATCCGGTACCCGCGCTGCAGCGCGACGAGGGCCAGGCCCACTCCGGTGTTGCCGCTGGTCGCCTCGACGATCGTGCCTCCGGGCTTCAGGAGGCCGTCGCGCTCTGCGGCGTCGATGATCGCGCCGGCGATGCGGTCCTTGGCGGAGCTGCCGGGGTTGAAGTACTCGACCTTGGCGAGGACGGTCGGGCGGATGCCGGCGGTGACGGCGTTCAGGCGGACGAGGGGCGTGTGGCCGACGAGTTCGGCGATGTGCTGGGCGTAGCGCACGGGGGTTCTTCCTGATCTTCAGGTGCGCGCGACGGAGGGCGCGCAGATGTGTGGGGTCGGTTGACGGCGAGCGGAGGCGCTCAGCGACGACAACGACACGTCAGGGACACACGGGAACTGTAACCCGCCGGCGACCGGGAGGGCAACTCCCGGCGTCGGATCAGCCGAGGTCGGCGTCGTCCTCCGCCTCGCCGCGGGCGATGGCCGCCCAGCGGCTGAGATACAGCGCCCCCGCCTCGTCGTGGACGAGCGAGGCGTGATGGCGCACCGGGTACGGGGTCGACGGCACGCCGTCCGCCGGGCGGACGTCGACGTGGACGACCTCGTGGCCGTTCTCGTGCAGCCAGTCGGCCATGGCGTAGTCGGTGCGGGAGTCGCCCATGGTGCGCCACCGGCGCGGCAGCGGAGCGTCCTCCTCGGCGAGGAAGGAGAGCATGAGGCTCGCCCCGAGGTCCTTGCCGACGCGGATCGACTCGACGTCGGTGGAGATGATGGTCGGATCGATCCGGTAGCCGACGGCCCCCTGGGAGTCGGGGACGCGCTCCTGATCCCATTCGTAGCCGAGGTCGTGGTCGGCGAGCACACCCGCGATCGCCGCGTTGAGGGCGGGCTGGCGGGAGAGGAAGTCGGCGCTCTCGAGGTCGGTGAGCTGCTCCACCGAGACCATCGCGCGCTTCGTCTCGTCGTAGAACACCAGGTCGGAGAACTCGTCGGCGACCATCCGCTCGACCTCCGCGTCGAACGCCTCCGGCACCCTCAGGTCCTCGTCGACGGTCACCTCCTGCGCTCCGTCCGCGGTGATGCGCATCCACACCGCGCCCTTCTCGCAGATGCCCCACACGCGCACGTCCTGATCGAGGCCGGCGGCGAGCAGGGGCGGGATCACCTCCTCGCGGAGGAACGCATCGGAGCGACCGGTGTTGAACGCGATCGGGATGCCGCTGTTGGCGAGCTCGGCGAGGTCCCTGGCGATCGCGGGGATCGCGATGGAGCGGGTCACGGGACTGGCGATGGGGCCGTCGACGTCGAGGAGGAGGCCGAGCGGCGGCGGCGTTTCAGTCACAGATCGATCCTAGGCGGCTCGCGGGGACCCCGCGGATGCCGCATCCGCCCGTGACGAGGCGGCATACGCGAAGTCTCGCGGGTCGGCGAATAGGCTGGGCGGGTGATCGACGTGCGGGGGGCCTGGGATCGGGCGCGGACGGCGGCCGGAGACGGCCTCCGCCTCGTCTTCTCGCGCCGAGCCTGGCCCTTCTGGATCGCCGGTGCCGGGCTGTGCCTCGCCGGCGCCGTGCTCACCGCCGTCGGCGCCTTCGACGGGATCGAGCCGGAGCCCGTGGAGGTGCCCGTCGGCGAGGAGGTGCGCCTGCCCACCTATGCGGTCACCGTGCTGGATGCGGAGGTGACGGATGCCGTCGAGGAGCAGTTCCTCGAAGCCGACGCCGGCGAGGCGCTGCTGCTCGTGACCATGCGGCTGGAGAACCTCAGCGACCGGACGATCGGCGTCGACACGTCGCCCGATCTGATGACCTCTCGGCTCGTGAACGCCTCGTCGCCCCTCATCGAGCTGACCGGGGTGACGGCCACCCGCAGCGCCCGGATCTGGCGCGACGTCGACTCGCCGCAGCATCCGCTCCTCCAGCCCGGCGTCCCCGCGGAGATCACGGTGGCGTGGCCCGTCGACTCCGCAGAGCTGCGCGAGGGCTCCCCCGCCCTCGAGATCCACGAGGCCGAGGTGAGCACGGGGCGGTTCATCGTGTCCTCGGACGCGATCACGTGGATGCAGGGCGACGCGGTCGCCCGCATCGAGCTGGAGCCCGCACGATGAGGCGGCTGCTCCCGTGGGCGGCGGGCGCCGCGCTCGTCGTCGCGGCCGGCGTGGTGACGGCGGTCACGCCGGACGCCGGGGCGCAGAACGCCCCCTTCCTCGTCCGCGGTGCGATGGAGCAGACGGTCACGGCGAGGAACCTCATCGTGCGCGTCGACGGAGCGACGTTCGCCGATCGGATCACGGTCGCCGACGACGACTGGGAGGCCGCAGGCAACTGGCTCGTGGTCGACCTGTCGGCCGCCGCCCGCACGACCGAGGTCGACGCCGAGCTCATGCTCGTGAAGCTCGTCGCGGACGGCCGCGAGTTCATCGCCAGCGAGCGGCCGTCGACCTCCCTGGTCGGCTCGGACCTCCGTGTCGGCCTCGGCACCGGCGGGACGGTGGCCTTCGAGCTGCCCGCGGACGTCGTCTCCGGCGCCGGCGAGCTCCGCCTGTCGCTCCCCTACGCCACTCCGCACCTGGACGACGTGATCGTGGTGCCCCTCGACCTCGACGGCGTGCCCCGCACGGGCAGCATCGACATCGTCGAGCCTGTGATCGAGGGGATGCCATGACCTGGCTGCGCCGGCAGCGTGCGGCCCTGATCGCGCTGATGTCCAGCGCGATCGCCGTCGCCTGCGTCCACCTGTGGCTCGACGTGCAGCCGGTCTCGGAGCGGCACAGCGTCTCCTTCGTCGCCGTCGAGGCCGGCTCCGCCGAGATCGCCGGGCAGGAGCTCTCCTTCCGCAGCGCCCGCTGGGACGAGTTCCCCGCCCCCGAGGGCATGAGGACCCTCAGCATCCGGCTGCGTGCATCCGGAGGGCCCGAGGCCGAGCTCTGCGGCGATGTCACGCTGACCGAGGTGCACGGCTCGCGCACCTGGACGGATGCCGACGACCTGGTCGACGTGCCCTACGACGAGGGCGAGTCGTACTGCATCGCGGAATCAGCGCCCTACGACATCATCTCGGTGTTCGTCGTGCCCGGAGACGTCGACGGTCCGTTCTTCCTGGACATCGCCGGGCGGGATCGCGCCGTCGCCCGGTTCCGCGTCGAGCCCTGACGCCCCGGCGTCGAGCCCCGCCTCGGGGCGGGCGATCACCGCGTCGTAGGCCGTCGCCATCAGCGCGACCCGGAGGGGCTCGACCACGGCGGCGATCGCCACCAGGATCACGGGGAGCAACGCCTCCCAGAACGCCTCGTCATGTCCGCCGATCAGCTGCAGCACCCCGCGGGTCCCCGCGCTGTCCAGCAGGGCCCAGAGGGCGTAGGCCAGGGCCGTCGATCCGAACAGGACCGGCCCTCCCCGCCAGATCACGGCGGCGGCGGCCCACAGGCTCTCGACGCGCATGACCAGGTTGCGGGCGAGGGATCTCGCGGCTCCTCGCAGGGCCGTGGCGCTCCAGCGCTCGAGACGCGACTCGACCTCGAAGGTCGTCCCGTAGACCACGCCGACGACGGTGAGCCACGCCGCGGGCACGATCAGCACGGCGATCACGATCCCGAGCACCCAGGCGCCGCCCTCCCAGAGGCCCGCGACGGGCGGGATGTGCGCGGCGAACCAGTCGCCGACGCTGCGCAGCCAGCCTGCCCCGGCCCGCTGCGAGAGCCACTCGCGGACCCCCGCCCACCACTGCCCGACCAGCGTGAACAGCATGAACGTCCACAGCACCTCCGCATACGCGGCGAGCGCGCGCGTCCACGAGGGGAGCCTCTGCTCGAACCGCGCGAGCAGGATGCGCGCGGCGAGGGCCACGACCAGCACGGTGACCGACAGCGCACCGACGCCGATGAACCCGCCGCGATCGCCGATCTCCTCGGAGCCGTAGCCGGACTCCACGACGGCGATGGTGCCGGCGATGGTCAGGAACGCATCGCGATCGGCGTCGAGCATGCCCCACGCCGCGTAGAACGCGAAGAACGGGAGGATCGAGACGAGCACGGCGCGCGCGAATCCCCGATAGCCGGGAGTCTCGTCGGTGACCGTGTGGGGCAGCGACGGGCGCACGCTCAGGTACATCGCGACGTAGGAGACCAGCCGCGCGGCCACCGCGATCGGCAGGATCAGCAGCCCGCCCAGGGTGGTGTGCCCGCCGACTGTGCCGGCCAGCTGCAGCACCAGCCGGTGCACGACCTCGCCGCCGAGGTACCAGGCCATCAGCGCGGGCCAGTGCCCGGCCAGGACGCGCCCGAACGTGCGGAGAGCCTGCTGCATCCCTTCACGGTACCGTGCCGTCCTCGGCTCGCGAGACTTCGCATATGTCATGTTTCTCCCTCGAAAACGTGACATTTGCGAAGTCTCGCGAGCGGGGTAGGCTTCTCGCGTGCGGGGGAGCGAGGTCGTGGTGAGCGGCGGCGTGCTCGTCGGGTGGGCGACGGGGGCGGATGCTCGCAGCGCCGTGCTCGCGCGGCTGCTGCAAGATGCCGGCGCCTCCGACGACGATGTGAGGCACGAGTGCCCGCACTGCGGATCGACGGAGCACGGCCCCCTGCGCACCTCGTCAGGCACGACAGTCGTGAGTCTCAGCCACGCAGGGGGTCTCACGGTGGGGGCGATCGCACGAGCGGATGCCGCGGCATCCGTCGGCGTCGACGTGGAAGCCGAGCGGGATGCCGACGCGCTGACGGCCGGAGCGATCGCCGCGGCTTCCGCGGGCATCGACGTCGAGGCCGATCGCGGCTCCGGCCGGCTGGCGGAGCTCGCCGCGCTCTTCGCTCCGCGCCCCGCCCCGACGCTGCGCGAGTGGACCATGATCGAGGCCGCGGTGAAGGCCGACGGGCGCGGGCTGCGGATCGCCCCCGCGGATGTCCGGATCGACGGCGGGCTTGCCCATGTGCCCGGCCGAGGACCGATCGCGGTGGCCGCGGTGGAGTCTCCGGCCGGATTCCTGATCAGCGTCGCGATCGATCCAGGCTCGTCCCGCCCAGGCCGAGGATGGGTCCGGTGAGCGCCGCGGGGGTGGTGCCGGCCGGCCCCGCGGGCAGCGGAGGCAGCAGGGGGTCGTCGAGCCAGGGCGAGAGGAACCCGGCGAGATCCCTGCCGGCGACCGCGGATGCCATGGCGACGAGGTCGGCGGTGATGGCGGTCGCATGGGCGCGGGACGCGGTCCAGGAGCGCAGCAGCTCGAAGAACGCCTCGTCGCCGATGGCGAGCCGCAGCGCGTGCAGCGTCAGCGCTCCGCGCTTGTAGACACGGTCGTCGAACATCGCGTCGGGGCCGGGGTCGGCGAGCACGAGGTCCTGGTCGAGGCCCGCGAGGCGGGCGTGGTGGGCGAGGGCCTTAGCGTGCGCGGTGGGGCCGCCCGACGCCTCCGACCAGATCCACTCCGCGTAGCAGGCGAAGCCCTCGTTGAGCCAGATGTCCTGCCAGCGCGCGAGACCCACGCTGTTGCCGAACCACTGGTGCGCGAGCTCGTGCGCGATGAGGCGCTCCAGCCCGTGCTCGCCATCGATGTGGTTGGCTCCGAAGACCGCCATGGCCTGCGCTTCGAGCGGGATCTCCAAGTCGTCGGGGGTGACGACGACCGTGTACTCCCCGAACGGGTAGGGCCCGAACGCCTCCTCGAAGACGGTCATCATACGCGCGAGGCCGTCGAGGTCGGCGTGCACCCGCGAGGTCAGGCCGCGCGGGAAGAACACGCGGCCCGGCACGCCGCCCAGCGGCATCCGCTCCTCCGTGTACCGCCCGATCTGCAGGGTCATCAGGTACGTCGCGGTCGGCACCGCGATGTCGAAGTCCCACACCGCGCGCCCCTTGGACGTGGAGCGCGCGGGCGGCACGGAGCCGGCGACCGTGTACCCGGGGTCGGTGGCGACGCGCACCCGGTAGGTCGCCTTGTCGGAGGGGAGGTCGTTGCACGGGAACCAGGTGGGGGCGCCGGTGGGCTGCGAGGCGACGAGCAGGCCGTCTTCGAGCTCCTCCCAGCCGAGCGCACCCCAGCGGGTGCGTCGTGGCTTCGGCGCACCCGCGTAGTCGATCGCGACCTGCAGCACCGCCCCGGGCTCGACCGGCGCGCCCAGCGAGATCTTCACCTTGCGGTCGGTCTGGCTGAACCGCGCCGCGGGGAGTCCGGCGACGCGCACCCTCTTCACGCGAAGGCCGACGAGGTCGAGGCCGAAGGCCGCGGTCTCCTCGGCGATGCGCACGTCGATCACGGCGGTCGCCGTCAGCCGGTTGTTCGAGAGCCGGTAGTCGAGGTCGAGGTCGTAGTGCTCGACGTGGATGCGGGCGTCGCCCGCGTTCGGCGTGTAGGGGTCGACGTTCATCCGTCCGCCGCCTGGTACGCGCGCACCTTCACGGCCCGCCAGGGGCCGATCGGATTGCCGCTCCAGCGGCTTCCGGCGGGGACGGTCTCGCCCCGCATGACGAGGGATGCCGGACCCACGGTGGCGTCGGCGGCGATGGTCGCCGCCGGCAGCACCACCGAGTGCGGGCCGAGGGTGGCGCCCGATCCGAGGGTGACCGTGTCGATGCTCATCACACGATCATGGAACAGATGGGTCTGAACCACACAACCGCGGTTCACCGTCGCCCCGTCTCCGAGGCGGACGAGGTCGGGCTCGGGGAGCCAGTAGCTGTCGGTCCAGACCCCGTGGCCGATCTTCGCGCCGAGGCTGCGCAGCCAGACGACGAGCGCCGGAGTGCCGGCGGCGGCGTTCGCGAACCAGGGGGCGGCGACCATCTCGGTGAAGGTGTCGGCGACCTCGGTGCGCCACACGAAGCTCGACCAGAGCGGATGCTCCCCCGCACGGATCGGTCCGACGAAGATCCACTTGGCCGCCGTGCTGATCGCCGCGGCGACGGCCCCGGCCGCGAGCATCACGGCTCCGGAGAGGAGCACGGCGACGAGGAGGTTCGCGGCATCCGCGACCCAGGCGAGGGAGAGCATCACGGCGAGGCCGAGCGCGCAGGTGACGAACACGGGGATGATCCGGCCCAGCTCCCACAGCCCTCGGGCCCAGCGCAGCGACGGGCGCGGGCGGTAGGTGCGCTCGAGGTCGGAGTCGTTCACCACTCGGCGCAGGCGCACGGCGGGCGATCCCAGCCACGACGATCCGGGCTTGGCCTTCTCAGGTGCGACCGAGAGCACCGCGATGAGGCCGTCCTTGGGCACCCGGTGCCCTGCGGCGGCGAGACCCGAGTTGCCGAGGAACGCCCGCTTGCCGATGCGCGCCTTCGCGATGCGCATCCACCCGCCGCTGAGCTCGTAGGTGCCGACCATGGTGTCGTCGGCGAGGAAGGCGCCGTCGTCGATCACGGTCATCCGGGGGATGAGCAGCACGGTCGACGCCTCGACCTCGCGGCCGACCTCGGCGCCCAGCATCCGCAGCCAGATCGGGGTGAACAGGCTGGAGTAGATCGGGAACAGCATCGTGCGGGCCGAGTCGAGAAGGCGCTCGGTGGTCCAGGCCTGCCAGGCGACGCGGCCGTGCACCGGGTGCACGCCCTCGGTCAGGCCGATCGAGAGCAGGCGCACGAACAGCACGACGGCGGCTGCGAACACCAGCCCCGTGAGCAGGACCGCGGGGATCAGCCACGCGAGAAGCGGACCGATCGCGGCGGCGAGGGAGGCGGAGCCGCGGATGCCGGAGGCGAGCACCGCACCGCCGGCGGCGAAGGCCGCGAACGGCAGCAGGCCCAGCAGCGCCGACGACGCCCCGTACGCCCAGAGCCACCGGCGCCGCTGGGGCGGGGCCTCCGGTGCGAACGGCACGCTCTTGCCGCCCACCCGCACGGCGGGCGAACCGGCCCAGCGCTGACGCGCCCGCACACGTCCGAAGACCGCCGACCCCGGGGCGATCTCGGCGCCGCGGCCGATCTTCGTCCCCGGGGCGAGCGTGCTGCGTGCGCCGACGGTCGCGTTCGCGCCGATGCGGATCTCGCCGATGCGCACGGTGTCGCCGTCGATCCAGTACCCGGCGAGGTCGACCTCGGGCTCGATGGCCGCGCCGTCGCCGATGTGCAGCATCCCGGTGACCGGCGGCAGCGAGTGCAGGTCGACGCCCTTGCCGATGCGGGCGCCGAGCGCCCTCGCGTAGTGGACGACCCAGGGCGCCCCGGCGAGGCCGACCGCGTCGACCTGCTGCGAGACCTGCTCGGCGAGCCACAGCCGCAGGTGCACGCCGCCGCCGCGCGGATAGTCGCCGCCGCGTACGCCGGCGAGCAGCAGACGGGCCACCACCGCCGACAGGCCCATGCGCCCGAACGGGGTGGCGAAGACCAGCAGGCCGACGAGGATCACGGGGAGCGGGGCCGAAGGCAGGAAGCCGAAGCCGGGCATGAGCTGGAGCAGCCAGCTCGCCGTGAGGAGCCAGGTGATCCAGCGCGCACCGGAGAGGATGAACAGCGGGATGCCGAGCAGGGTCTGCACCCACTGCATCCGCTTCGGCGTGGGAGCCGCCTCCGTGAAGGATCGCTCCTCGTCCTCCACGGCGACCTCGTCGACGGCGTCCGCCATCTGCTTCAGCCGCGGCAGGTCGTAGACGTCGGCCATCGTGAACTCGGGGGCGCGCGAGCGGATGCGGGAGACGAGCTGCGCCGCAGCGAGCGAACCGCCGCCGAGCTGGAAGAAGTCGGCGCTCTCCTCGGTCGGCCGCGTGCCCAGCACCGAGAACCACTGCTCGGCGAGCCAGGCGGCCGTGCCCGAGAGCGTGGAGTCGGCCGCCTCGGGGTCGGTGAGCGGCCAGGGCAGGGCGGCCTTGTCGACCTTGCCCGAGGTGCGCACCGGCAGATCGTCGACAACCGCGAGCAGCGGGATCAGCGGGGCGGGCAGAGCCTCGGCGAGCTGGGCGCGGGCGCGCTGCCGGTCGAAGCCCTCGGCGGGCACGACGTAGCCGACGAGCAGGGCGATGCCGGCATCCGTCCTGCGCACCGCGACGGCCGCGGCCGTGACGTCGTCGATCGCCTGCAGCGACGCCTCCACCTCGCCGAGTTCGATGCGGCGACCGCCGATCTTGACCTGGTCGTCGACGCGGCCCTGGAAGACCAGGCCTTCGGGGTCGGCGCGCACCATGTCGCCCGAGCGATAGGCGCGCTCCCAGCCGAGAGCGGGCATCGGCGCGTACTTCTCGGCGTCCTTGGCGGGGTCGAGGTACCGGGCCAGGCCCACTCCCCCGATGATGAGCTCCCCCGCCTCCCCGTCGGCGACCAGGCGGCCCTCGGCGTCGACCACGGCGAGCGCCCAGCCGTCCAGCGGCAGCCCGATGCGCACCGGCCCTTCGCCGTCCATGATCGTCGCGCAGGCGACGACGGTGGCCTCGGTGGGGCCGTAGGTGTTCCACAGCTCGCGGCCCTCGCCGACCAGACGGGAGACGAGCTCGGGCGGGCACGCCTCGCCGCCGAAGATGAGCAGGCGCACGTTCTCGACCGTGTCCTGCGGCCACAGGGCGGCGAGGGTCGGCACCGTGGAGACGACGGTGATGCCGTGACCGACCAGCCAGGGGCCCAGGTCCTCGCCGGAGCGCACGAGCGCCCGCGGGGCGGGCACGAGGCACGCGCCGTGTCGCCAGGCGAGCCACATCTCCTCGCAGGAGGCGTCGAAGGCGACGGAGAGACCAGCGAGCACGCGATCGCCGGGTCCGAGCGGGGCGTCCTGCAGGAAGAGCCGCGCCTCGGCGTCGACGAACGCCGCGGCGGAGCGGTGCGAGACGGCGACGCCCTTCGGGGTCCCCGTCGAGCCGGAGGTGAAGATGATCCAGGCGTCGTCCTCGGGTGCGGGCGGCGCGACGACCGGGACCGCGGATGTGCTCGGGTGGGGCTCTGCGCCGTGGAAGAGATCGCTCGCCGTCTCCTCGTCTGCCGGCGTGAACACTCCCCCCGCGCCGATCACACCGCGCACGGCCGCCTCGCTGAAGACGAGGTCCGCGCGCTCCTGCGGGTCGTCGGCGTCGACCGGGACATAGGCCGCGCCCGCCGCGAGGATCGACAGGATCGAGATGTACAGCGCCCGCTCCCCCGACGGCATCCGCACGCCGACGCGGTCGCCGCGGCGCACGCCCTGCTCGTGCAGGCGCGCGGCCGTGACGTTGATGCGGGCGATCAGCTCGGAATAGCTGATCGCCCCCGCCGCGTCCTCGATCGCCGAGGCGTCGGGGAAGCGTGCAGCGGTGTCGCGGAGGATGTCGATGAGCGTCCGGGGATCCGGCGCCTGGGCGGTGCGGTCGTAGCCCTGCTGCACGTCTGTCACAGTCGGTCTGTCTGCCTCGTCCGTCGCACTCAGCCGGCGAGCAGCGCGATCAGCTGCGCCTTCGTGAGACGCGAGTAGCCGGTGCGCCCGGTCTCCCTGGCGTGCGCGCGGAGCGCGGCGACCGTGAGCGTCTCGAGTGCGGGAGCGGATGCCGCGGCCGTTCCTGCGGTGGTCGATTCCGCATCTGCGGGGGCCGTCTCCGGTGCGTCTTCGACCACCGCAGCGGCGGCGGAGGACTTCTTCGCGGATTTCGCCTCGATCTTGGCCTCGATCTTCGCGGTGGCCTTCTCGAGGCGCGCGGTCGCGGCGGTCGCGACCTTCTCGACCTTGCGCGGCTTGGCGGCCAGCTTCTTCTTCGAGGGCTGAGCGGCATCCTTCGCCTCATCGACGAGCTCGCGGAGCTTCCTGCCGTCCTTCTTCGGGAGCGTCTTGCTGAGCTTCTTGGCGTCCTTCGCGGCGACCGCGGCCGCGTCGATCGCGGCCTCGGCCGCCTTCTGGGCCTTCGTCTTCTTGGCCATCGGAATCCTCACCATCAGTTCGGGCGGCGCCGCCGGCGGCGCCACGGCGGGCCAAGGCTATGCAGGCCGGGTGAACGGTTGGAGAACGACCGGAGATGGGCGCCGTCCTCGGCTCGCGAGACTTCGCATATGTCATGTTTCTCCCTCGAAAACGTGACATTTGCGAAGTCTCGCGAGCTGGGAGGGGGGTAGCATTCGGGGATTGGCAGGGTTGGGGGATCGATGACGTTACGGAGCCGTGGGATGCCGTTCGGCGCCGCCCTGCTGGCGGTCGTCTCGCTCGCCGGATGCTCCTCGATGCCGAGCCCGCCGGACAGCGTCGGGGATGACTATCCGGGCACCTGCATGCCGCCGCAGTTCTCCTGGCCCTCCGACTTCCTCGAGAGCATCCCGGGCGAGGCCACGGCCGGGGGCGGGGCCGTCGTGGGTCTTCGCCTGGAGTACCTCGACGACCGCTGGGCCTGGAGGTTCCGGAGCACGAGCTCGCCCGAGGACGCCCTCGACGAGGAGCCTGACGATCCCGCCCGCGGCTGGGAGTCGCTCGTGGACGTGCAGACGCACGAGACCATCGCAGCGCAGGAGATCGATCTCACCGAGGCGGAGCAGACGCCCGGCCTCGGCGCCTACGGAGCCGCGCAGGAGTCCGGCGAGACGTGGCCGAGCCCGCTCATCGTCGAGATGGCGCGGGTCATGGACGACGGGCGCGCCGTCTGGCGGCTGACGATGTGCGACACCGCGACGAACGAGCTCTCGGTCATCACCGTGTCGTGACGGTTCTCACGCCTGCGCCCAGAGGCGCTCGATCGGGAGCTCCCGGCCGGCGACCCGCTCGGCGGCGCGGTGCCCCGAGAGCATCGCGGCCGGCACGGTCGCAGGGTCGTCGGTCCAGGTCGCCTCGCCGGCGATGTGCAGGACGCCGCCGACGGGCGTCGCGAGGTCGTCGTGGTCGGCGGTCGTCGATCCGACGGTCATGTACGCGTACGAGCCGTGCGCGAACGGGTCGTCCTGCCAGTCGGTGCGGTGCACGCTGACCGGAGCCGGGATGCCGTCGCCGAAGAGCCGGCGCAGCTGCACCATCACGTCCTCCACGACGCGCGCATCGTCCCAGTCCCAGGTGCCGAGCGCGGCGGGACCCGCCGCGAAGGTCAGCAGCGTCGGCTCGCCGTGCAGCGACGTGAGGTCGTACCAGGAGTGCCACCAGCGCCCCTCGGCGCCCTGCTGGCGGATCGCGTACACACCCTCGTCCCAGAACCTCTCCGGGAAGCGCAGGATCACCTTCTCGAAGGCGTTCATCGCGAGGCGGCCGAGGGCGCCGGCGTTGACCGGCGGCAGCGGCGGCGTGATCTCGATCGCACCGGACTTCAGCACTCCGACCGGAACGGTCAGCACGACGGCGTCCGCGGCGATCAGGCCGTGCCCCGTGCTCACCCGCACGCCGTCCGCCCACTCGACTCCCGTCACGACCTGCTCGAGCCGCACGTCGAGGCCGTCGGCCAGGCGGGCGGCGAGCTCGTCGTAGCCCCGGGGGAACACGACCTCGTCGCCGTCGATCGAGTCGTCGTCGAGCCCGTGCGCGGCGAGGTCCTCGATCCACACGCCGTACTGCTCCTCGGCGCGGTGCTCGAGGTACTCGCGCACGCGCTGCACGCGCTCGGGATCCCACGGCATGCTCGAGAGCGCAGCCTCGGTGACATCGCGGTACGAGGCGTCCGCGGCCGAGGACGCGACCGTCATCGCCAGTGCCGCATCGACCTCGTGGACATCCGCGGCGAAGGCCGCCGCCTCGGCATCCGACAGCCTCCCGCCGTCCGGCCCGTAGTAGGCGATCGGGCGGCTGTCCGGCTGGTAGCCGCCCACCGTGAACTCCATCGTCGGCATGCCGAACGCCTCGGCGGCCGCGGCCACCGGGCTGTCCGTGACGCCGTGGATCCAGGAGGCTCCCAGGTCGGTCACCCGCCCGTCGCGCATGGTGCGCACGCGGCCGCCGACACGATCCCTCGCTTCGAGGACGACGACGACGCGCCCCTGGTCCTGCAGCAGCCGCGCCGCGCTGAGTCCGGCGATCCCCGCCCCGACGACGACCACATCCGCGTGCTCCATGATGTCCTCCGCTCCGCTGCTTCCAGTCTGGCAGTTCGGACGCGTGCGTCCAGCCCGAACGGGCCGTGCCGTCGGTCGGGATTCCGCCTCGCGCATGATGAGATGGAGTCATGACCGCACCCGAGAACGCCCTGTCGCTCACCATCGTGGGGACGCCCGACTTCGCCGGCGACGTGCTGAAGGCGCTCTACCGCATCACCGGGCGCTCCACGGTCGAGCTGCGGGGATCGATCCGCGCCGGCGAGCCCGTGTACACCGCCGCCCTGTTCGGCAACGACCACATCGAGGTGGTGCCCCGGCTCGAGAAGACCGCCGCCTACCTCGACGAGATCGGCGTGCCCTTCGTCGTCGAGGAGTGGACCGATGGGCAGCGCGACGTGATCTCTCGGGACGTCATGCGGCAGATCATCGACGCGGCGGACGGGCAGTTCAGCTGAGCATCCGCTCGTAGCCCTCGCGGAACGAGGGGAATCTCAGAGAGCCGACGACGTCGCGCATGAGACTGCCGTCGAGCACCGTGCCGCCGCCCGTCTCGGGGACCGCGTGCGGAGGAGGCTCGACTCCCAGACGGTCGGCGATGAACGTCACGACCTCGCCCAGCGGCGCAGGCGCCTGATCCACGGCGTGGATCAGAGCCGGCGGGGACTCCGCCCGCAGCATGGCGTGCAGCAGCAGGACGAGGTCGTCCTGGTGGATGCGGTTCGTGCGGCGCGTGTGGTCGACGGGCTCGTGGGCGCGGACCCTGCGGATCAGCGATTCCCGCCCGGGGCCGTAGATGCCCGCGGGCCGGACGACCACGGCTCCGAGCAGCCGGGAGGCCAGCACCTCGCCGTCGCGCAGGCCGCGTGCCCGATCGCTCGTCGGAGCCGCGGGGACCGCCTCCGTGAGGGGCGTCTCACCCGCTCTCCCCTCGAGCACCCGGGTCGACGAGACGAAGACGACCCGCGAGGGCCACACCGGCAGCGCCGCGGCGAGGTGGGCGAGGGTGTCGGCGTAGCCGCCGTCGCCGGATGCCGGCGGGAGCGTGATGACGACCGAGTCGCAGGCAGGCAGCTCGCGCGCGCGGGCGAGGGTCAGATCGTCGGCGATGGCCGTGAACGATGCGGGAAGCCCGTCGGTCGCTCGTCGCAGAGCGACGACCTCGCCGCCGTCGGCGACGAGCAGGGAGCCCAGCCGGGTGCCGACCTTCCCGCATCCGACGAGCAGCGTCCTGCCCGGGTCGCGGAGCGCGAGGCCCCAGCGGCGCTCTCCCCCGGTCATGCGGCGCGGGGAGTCATCGGACGGATGCCGGGGCGATCACGGCGTCGAATCCCGCGGCCAGCGCGTCGGCCACGGATGCCGAGGCGCCGAGGTACCCGTTCACCATCGCGCCGTCGCGCAGGATCATGAGCTGGCGGGAGGCGGCATCCGCGTCGTCGACGCCCGCCTCCGCGGCGATGCCGGCGAACTCGCCGAGCATCCAGCCCCGGTGCGCGTCCACTGCGAGGCGGACCGGGTCCTCAGGGTCGGAGAACTCCGCGGCGGCGTTGATGAAGGCGCACCCGCGGAAGCCCGGGCGGCAGCTCGCGGCGCCGATGCCGGCGGCGAGCGCGCGCAGGGATGCCGTGGGGTCGCCCGCCTGACGCGTGCTCGACATCCAGGCGCGCTCGGCTGCGGCCTGCTGCTCCAGGTAGGCGACGACGAGGTCGCTCTTGCTGGGGAAGTGACGGTAGAAGGTCACCTTGGTGATCCCCACCTGCTCGATGATGCGATCCGCGCTCGTGGCACGGATCCCCTGGGAGTAGAACAGCTCGTTCGTCGCCGCCAGGATGCGCTCTCGCGTGGCCTGGCCGGACCTGCGCGGAGCGGATGCCCCGGGCGGATTCTCCTGCATGCGTTCCTCCGGACCGTCAGCGCGGCTTGCGCTGGTGTACGAAGTAGTCTACCTTGCCTTAAGTAGACGTACTAGTAACTCTACTTAACGCCACGCTGACGACCGCCGTCGCCTGACGACCGCCCGCGACCTGAAGACCTGAAGAGAGAGATCATGACCGCTTCCCCCGAGACCGCTCCGGCCCTCGCCTACGCCCGCTCGCTGCGCGCGCTGTACTTCGTCCGCTTCGCATTCGCCGTCGTCTGGGCGGGGATCGTGATCGCCACCTCGGCGACGGCGGTCGCGCCCAGCCCGCTCCTGACGACCCTGCTGATCCTCTACCCGCTCTTCGACGCCGGCGCCGTGCTCTGGCAGCTGCGCGCCGACCCCGACACGCAGCGCTCCAAGGCCGCGGAGTGGACCGGCGTCGTCGTCAGCGTCGCCGTCGCCGTCGCCCTGGGCATCGCGTCGTCGATCGCGATCCCGGCCGCCCTCGCCGTCTGGGGCGCCTGGGCGATCGTCTCCGGGGTGCCCCAGCTCATCGCCGCGATCCGCAACCGCCGCAGCGGCGGCCAGGTGGCGCAGATGCTCTCCGGAGGCATCTCGGTGTTCGCAGGCGCGGGGTTCCTGCTCCAGGGGCTGCAGGGAGGCGGGATGATCGCGGGCGCCGCCGGCTATGCGACCCTCGGGGCGGTCTTCTTCCTCGTCTCGGCCGTGCGGCTGAGCATCGTGCTGAAGAGCCGGAGAGCCTGAGAGCCTGAACGAGGCCGTCACGCGGGTCTCCCGCCAGATCGGGGCGAGGACCCGTCGCCCTCCCGGACCTGGTCCGGGCTCAGCCGATCAGCGTCAGGACCAGCCTGGTGTCGGTCAGCGCGTGTACCGTGTGCGCGACGTGCGCCTCGGCCCGGATGATCCCGCCGGGCTCGAGCTCGACGGCTCCGCCGCCGATCTCCACACGCGCACGCCCGGAGACGACCTGGATGAGGACCAGGGCGCCCGCGACGTGCTCGGCCAGCACCGCTCCGGCGTCGATCGCGATGGTGCGCACGCGCAGCCCCGTCTCGTCGTGCAGCCGGCCGACCGCGATGCCGCCCGCACGTCGCGGGTGACGCTCGTCGAGGTCCGCCGCTCCGATGCTGAGGACGTCGTATCCGGAATCGTTCATCTCGTTCTCCTTCTGCACGGTGTTCGGGGTCTGCCCGGGGGCGGGGTCGTCGCGGCAGGCGGGGTCGTCACAGCAGGACGATGCGCCTCTTGTCGATCGCGATGACCCCGTCGTCCTGCATCCGTCTGAGCTCCCTCAGCAGCGCCTTGGAGTTCACGCCGAGGTAGTCCGCCCACTCCTGCCTCTTGAACGGCAGGAAGACCGCTCCCGATCGCACGGGCAGCGACTCCAGGTGCATCAGGATGCGGTTGCGCAGGCGCGGCTCGGTCAGCAGGTTGAGCCGGACGCTGAGATGCACCAGCTTCTTCGACATCTCGCGCATGAGGTTGGCGTTCAGGGTCGCCGCCCACGGGTTCGTCGACGACGGGATCCGCTGCGCGGGGATCTGGAGGATCGCGCTGTCGGTCAGGGCGCTGATCTCCACCGGCGACACCGAACCGCCCACCACGACGGCCTCGGCGAACGACTCCCCCGTCGTGAACCTCTCCACGATCTGGATGCTCGCGCCCCGGGGCACGATGGCCTGCACGCTGCCCGAGAGCACCAGCGGGAAGAAGCTGGACCGGTCCCCGAGGCGCAGCAGGACCTCGCCGGCACGGTAGCGCTGGACGAAGGCGCGCAGCGCCTCCAGCAGCGGCTCGTGCTCCTCGGGAGGGATGCCGGAGAACGCCGCGGCGCGGGCGGTCACCGCGGAGATGCCCGCCGCCGCGCTCATGCCGCTCCCAGCGTGATCAGCTCCGCTCCGAGCGCGGTCACGTCCGCGCGGTTGTGCGTGGACACCAGCAGCGTCCTGCCGCCCTGCTTCCTGGACACGAACCCGATCACCTCCCTCCGCAGCTCGTCGTCGAGTCCGGTGAACGGCTCGTCGAGGATGACCATACGCCCAGGGTAGGAGATCGCGCAGGCGAGAGAGACCCGCCGCCGCATGCCCCCGGAGAGCTCGCACACGGGCTGATCGAGGGATCGCGCCGGGAGGATCTCAGAGAGGTCGGCGCGGATGCCGGCGCGAGACACCCGTCGGTCGGGATGCAGGAGCGCCACGTTCTCGACCGCGGTGAGCGTCTCGCAGAGCCTGTCCTCCTGGAACATCATCGACGTCTGCCCGCGGCCGAGCCCGTTGATACGGCCGCTGCTGGGGCGCTCGAGGCCGACCAGCATCCGCAGCAGGGTGGTCTTCCCCGAGCCGGAGGGCGCCATCAGGCAGTACGTGCCGCCGGGCTGCAGGGTCAGCGTGAGCCCGTCCAGCACCTGATGCAGACCGAACGACTTCGAGACCCGGTCGATCTCGACCGGAGACGCGCTCATGCCCGGCTCCCCAGGAGGGATCCGAAGGGTCGTGCCGCTGCGCGCAGCAGCATCATCACCACGCGTTCGAACAGCAGACTGAGCAGCATCACGACGACCGTCCACGCGAACAGGGCCGGGGTGTCCAGGAACGTCTTGGCCACGAACATCTCCTTGCCGATCGACAGCGGCGTCGTCGCGAAGACCTCGGCCATGATCCCCGCCTTCCAGCTCATCCCGAGCCCCACCTGGCACGCGCTCACGAGGAACGGCATGAACACGGGACGGTACACGTACAGGAACCTTTTAACCGCGGAGAGCCGATGGACCCGCGCCATCTCGATGCTCCTGCGATCCACGGCGTTCAGCCCGGCGGCCATGCTCAGGTACACGAGAGGCGTGACGATCAGGAAGGCCAGCCACACGGTCAGCGCCTGGGCGCCGACCCAGATGAGCAGCATGATCATGAACGACACCATCGGCACGGTCTTCATCACCGACATCACCGGCAGGAGCAGATCGCGGAAGAGCGCGAAGCGATGCGAGACGAGCGCGAGCAGGATGCCGCCGGAGAACGCGACGGCGAATCCGAGCGCGATACGGCCGAACGAGGCGCCGGAGATCAGCCAGAACTCCGGGACGACGACGTTCTCGATGAGCGCCTGCGCCGTGCGGACGGGGCCGGTCAGGATCAGCCGGTTGTCGACAAGGTGGTCGGCGAGCTCCCAGACCAGCAGCCAGAAGAGCAGGATCGCGGAGCGGCGGATCAGACGACGCCGCTGCGAGGGAGGGGTGCGCTCTCCGCCGCCGTCCGCGGCCTGCGCGAGGACGGGTCCCGGCATCGTGCCGCCCTGCACGGCGGCGACGACGGCGCGCGGGTCGGTCCCCGTCGCGACGACGCTCCGCAGCACGGGCAGCATCTCCTCGGGACGCACTCCCTGAGGAGCGTGCCGGCGCATGAGATCGAGCAGCTCGGCGTCGTTCCACCCGTTCCGCTCGGCGGGGGCCTCCGCCGTCATCCCGCCTCCTCCTGCGCCGCGACGAGCTCGCGGATGCCGGTGTCCATGGCGCCCGCGGGCGGCATGTAGTAGAAGTCCGCGCCCGGCATGGCTCCGCCGATCGAATCCGGGTTGCGGGCGTGGAGCGCGGCCAGGAATCCGGAGAGCGCGTCGTGCATCACCGTTCCGGTGAGGTTGACCATGCTGCAGAACGGCATGGCGCGAGCCGCGACCTCGTCGTTGAGGAAGGTCCCGAGCTCCTCCTGGAGCGCCGCCGTCTCCGCGATGTGATCCAGCGTGTAGTCCACGGAGGCGCCGGCCTGCTGCAGGTACTCCACGACGGCCGCCTCGTGCTCCTCGAGGAACCTCCGGTTGACGATGGTGTGGGTGGTGACCGCCTGGGAGCCTGTCGTGTTCCCCGGCATCCGCGCCCACTCCTCGGTGATGTCGATGGGCGTCCGCAGCCCCTCTGCCATCGTCTTGGCCAGCTCCACGAACGGCTGCGGCAGCAGCGCGATGCTCCCCTCCTCCTGCTGCAGCAGGTTGAGGACCTCGAACGGCGTGGGGCGGTACGACATCTCCACCTCGTCGGCGATCCCGTAGCCCGACAGCACCGTGGCGATCGTGTACTCCGGCGTGCCGCCCTCGCCGATCGAGTACACCGTGCGACCGCGGAGGTCGTCGAGCGAGGAGACCGACGGGTCCGCCGTGACGATGTACAGGACGCCCAGGTTGTTGACGCTGATGACCCGCACCTCGGTCCTCAGCTCGTCGTTGTTGTAGAGCACGGCGCCGAGATTGGAGGGGAGGGTGACGATGTCGAAATCGCCCTGATTGAATCGGGCCGCGAGCGCCGCGTAGTCGATGCCGGCCACCTCGAACGAGAAGTCGTTGTAGGTGAGCCCGGCATCCGCGGCCTGGAGGAAGCGGCTCAGCCCCATCGACGGCGGTCCGAGGATGAGGCCGACGCGCACCCCGACCGGGTCGGTCGACCCCTGCAGCCCGCGCTCCCGCACGACGGGCGCGCTCGGCGCCCCCTGCTCCGGCGCGGCCGCGTCCCCTGGCGCCGTGCATCCCGCCAGCAGCATCCCCGTCGCGCCGACGCCGAGCACGCCGAGGAAGCCGCGGCGCGTCAGCAGCCCGGGTCGCGGCGTCATTCCGGTTTCACCGCGACGAGGCCGACCGCGATCAGCGAACGGCGGTGCGCCCGGAACGTGCGTCGCATGCCGAGCACCCTCCCGCGCTCCTCGGGATGCGTGAGCACGTTCCGCGCGAAGCGCAGGGCTCCGCGAACGCCCTCGTCGGCGATGATGCGACGAGGCTGGAGCAGCCGCATGGGCGCGGTGAGGGTCTCCCGCACCTGGAATCCGCTCTGCTCCAGCACGGCACGCCACTCGGCGTTCGTGAGCGGGCGGGCGTTCACCTTGATCGACTGCGCGAGGGCGCGCTGCAGGTCCTTCTTGATCGCCGCATCGATGGTGTCGGGGACGAGCCCCAGCTCGTGGATGACGTAGCGTCCGCCCGGCCGGAGCACGCGGAACGCCTCGTCGGCGATCTGCTTCTTGACGCGGTCCGACTGCATGGTCAGCATCGCCTCGCCGAAGACGAGATCGGCCGACGCGGACTCGAGCCCGGTCGCATCCGCCGACGCCTCGCGCACCGCACCAGGCGTGCCGAGGGCTCTGTTCACGGCTTCCACCGCGTCCGGGTCGGAGTCGACGGCGCGGTACGTCCCGGGCCCCCGCGCGGCGATCGCCCGCGCCGTCAATCCGAGTCCCGGCGCCAGCTCCACGACGTCCTCCCCCGGGATCCCGGATGCGTCCAGCAGGCGTTCGGTGAGCGCCTTCCCTCCCGGACGCAGGACCCGCTTGCCGAGTCTCGCGAGGATCCAGTGCCCCGCCATGGTGGCCACGGGCCGGTCGTGCTCGGGCAGCGGAGGGTCTGTTCTCGTCATCATGTCTTCCTGATCGGTATCGGTCGGTCGGGATCAGAGCGCGTCGGCTCGTCCCGCCCGGCGGCGCTGCAGCGCCAGAGCGACGGCGGCCGCGAGCACGAGCAGCGAGCCCCCGGCCCACAGGATCCCCGCCGGCATGGTCTGCTCGTCGGCGGCCTCCGCCTCCGCGGTCGCATCCTGCGCGTCCTTCGAGTCCTGGTTGGCCTGCCGTGCGGCGTCGAGCGCGTCCTCGGCGGCGGTGCCGGCATCCTCGTCGCCGGGCTCGAGCAGCGCAGCCGTGGCCCACGCCGGGATCGCGCCGCCGCCGGAGGTGGGCACGCCCGACAGGTTCAGCTCGAAGGTCGCCGGCCAGGTGTGATCGGTCGTGCCGCCGAAGATCGGCCCCCCGATGCTCATCGCGAGATCCCCGATCGTGACGGACGCCGTCAGCGTCCGTGTGATCACGGACTCCGGATCGGTGATCCGCCCCAGCGCGATCGTCACGGACGACACCGCACCGGAGCCGGTCACGCTCACTCCCGGCCCCGAGACGTCGCGCACGGTCATGATGCGCGACTGGATGCGGATCGGCACGGTGACCGTGGCGTCGCCGCGTGCGTCGACGGTCAGCGAGGCGTTGCCGGTCACCGGGTCCATCGGCGGGAACGCCCCGCTGGTCAGATGCGGGTTCAGCGGGAGGCCGGTGTCCGCCCGGCTCAGCCAGATGTTGGCGGTCACCGTGTAGGTGCCGGGACGAAGGGTCTTCGGCGCGGATGCCGCGGGGGCGGCCGTCGAGCCGCCGGGGGCGGTCTCGCCGGGGCCCTGCCCGGCAGAGCCCGTCCCGTCGTCCGCGGGGATGGTCATGGTGGTGTCCCCCGAGACTCGCACGGCATCGGCGAGGTCCAGGGAGAGGTGCACGTCCCAGGTCTTGTCCAGGCGCAGCGGCGCGGCGTACACATGACTGCCCCGGAAGACCGCGTCGACGGCATCGGCCGCGAGCGACAGGAACACCTGTGTGATGCGGCCGTCCGCGTTCGCGCCGTAGGCGACCCCGTCGCGCTCGACGCCGAGCACCCTCGCACCGTCCGCCGCGCCGAGGCCGATCAGCGTGAACGCCGGGTTGGGCAGGCCGATGCGCAGGGTGCGCGAGCCGTCGACGCCCACGACCATCGCCGCGTTACCGGAGACGGGGCTGGTCGGGATCCCGTAGTCGGCGTGGCCCTCCGGGACCAGCGGGTTCTTGGGGTTCGTCATGTAGGCGGTGAGTCCGAGGATGTCGTTCTGCGCCGCGGGCACGAAGAGGTTCGCCGTCACGCGGTACGTGCCGGGGAGCAGGTCCGGCGTCGCCGGCTCCGTGACCCTGAGCACGCCGCTGCGGTAGGAGAAGCCGTAGTTCGCCGCCGACCCTCCCGCGGGGGTGAGCGTGTGGCTCGTCCCTGCGACCAGCGGCGCCGGGGCGCTGACCGTCGGGGCGGTGAAGCCCGCGGCGTCCGCCGCGGTCTCCGCGCCGACGAAGCCGGTGACCTCGACCGCCAGCTGCGGCGCCGCCCCCGCGGCGACGGTCTCGCCGAGGTACTCGGCGGTCAGGCGCGCCTTGGCGATCGACCACGTCACGGCGATCGGCGCGGAAGACCCGTCGGTCCAGACGTGTCCGGCCTCGAGCGTCGCGATGGCGACGTGCTCTCCGGCATCCGTCGCGCGGGGCGACGCGGAGAGCGTGTAGCCCTCGCCCGCGGAGACCCCGGTCTGCACCGCCCCGGTGTACACGAGCCCGGTCGCCGCCACGGGCCTCTCGACGGCGACGGGCGCCTCGCGCGCGACCACGACGTAGGCGAGCGGCGTCGAATCCGTCCAGTCGTGCGCGTCCGGAGCCGAGGTGTCGTACATGCCGTCCCAGCCGGAGGCCGCGTTCCACATCGCCGAGAGCGCCGCCTGCCGCCGCTCCGACAGCGGCGCCGTGTTCGAGGCGAGGCTGAACGTCGCGACGCCGGCCGTCACCGTCGCATCGAGTCGCTCGGCCTCGGCGAGGCCGCCGCCGGCGGTTCCCGACACGAGATAGAGCGCGCTGTCGGCCGTGGCGGGCACGGTGCCCCTCAGGCTGGTCTGCATGGCCTCCCCGAGCATCAGGAAGGGCGTGTGCTTCTGGTTCGCGAAGGGGAACGCCTCCATGCTCAGGTCCAGACCCAGCGCGTACACGCCTTCGACGTCCGCCGTGTCGTATGCGCCGAGGCGGTCGATGACCCGGGCCGCGCTCGCGTGACGGTCGCCTTCCCGCAGCTGCGCGAAGTAGGCGTTGTACATCCCGTACGAGTCCATGGCGCTGAAGTCCATGCCGAGCAGCGCACGCTCGAGGAACCCCGTGGTGGCGTAGCTGAGGGACACGCCGTCGATGTCTCCGGTCAGGTGCTTGACCCCCGCCCACGGCTCGGCCGAGTCGTCGTCGACCACGGCGAAGGTGCCGAACGCCTGCAGACTCGTGCTCAGAACGGCCCCGTCCCGGTCCGACTCGAGCCGGGTGGCCGCGCCGTCGATCCGATGCAGCGATGCGTTCGCGGCACCGGCGGGAACGGTCAGCCGGGCGCGCGCCCGGGCGTCGAGCGTGATCTCCGATCCGCCCGCGGCGAGGCTGACCGTGTACAGCCGGAAGTCGGGGATCGCGGTGTACGTCTGAGTGAGCGCCTCTCCGGCGGCGGCGCGGAGGTCGGCGTCGACGATCTCGGTCACGGTGAACAGCGCGTCCTGGAGCCGCGCGATCGAGGGCGACCCGGCCTCGGCCGTCACCACCGCGGTCACTCCGGTGGCGTCGTCGGCGAAGACCTTCTCGAAATCGCCGTCCAGGTGGCGGACGGCCCCGGCGAAGTCGACGCTCAGGTGGATGGGCCAGGTCTTCTCGACCTGCAGCGCCGTCGGGTACTCGATCACGTCGGTGAAGGTGTACTGCCCGCCCGCGTCGGCGAGCAGGAACGTGATGTCGGTGATCCGGTCGGTGTAGGGGGCGCCCGCGGGAGCCCCGGTGAGCGAGCCGCCTCTGACCGCCGACAGCACCGTGGCGTTGTCGGCGTCGCCGATGTGCTGGAGCGTGAAGATCTGCTGGACCGCCGTGACGGTGAGACGCAGGCTGCCGTCCGAGCCGACCACGAGGGTCGCGTTGCCTCTCTGCGGCGTGATGGGCGGGAAGCCGGCATCCGTGAGGTAGGCGTTGACGCCGATCGGGGCGTCGCTCCCTGCCACGTACAGGTTCGCGGTGATCGTGTAGGTGCCCGCGGCGAGCGACGCCGTCGATGCGGGCGCGCTCGCTCCGGTCGGCGTCGCGGCCGGAGCCGATGCGGTGCCGGGGGCATCGGCCGGAGCGGCGGCCGGGGCCCCGTCGCCGTCGTCGGCCGCTGCCGCGTCGTCCTCGGTCACGGGAGCGGATGCCGGCGCGCCCGCCTCCTCGGAGGGAGCGGCGTCGACCGTCTCCTGCGCGCCGGCGGGAGCGGCCTCTCCCCCTGTCGCCTCCTCACCGTCGGCAGGGGACGACGGCGGAGCGGTGATCGCGGGAGCGTCAGGAGCGCCGTCGTCTGCGGAGGCCATGGCGGGCGCTCCGATCGCGAGCAGTGCGACGAGCGCGGCGGCGGCGATCCGGAAGGGGAATCGGGTGTCGGTCATTCGGGTTTCTCGATCGGTTCGGGTTCGTGATCGGCTCGGTTCCGGGGCGCGGGCGGGTGCGTCCGCGCCCCGCGGGTCAGGACGCGCTGCCGAAGTCGACGACGAGGTGCAGGTCCCAGCTCTTGGATCCGAAGTAGAGCAGGTAGTTCGCGTACTCGCTGCTCGGGCTGAAGGTCGCCACGGCGGATCCCCCGGCGAAGTCGGTGACGTCGAAGGTGACCGAGTTCACGCGCTGCTTCGTCCCGCCCCAGGTCGTCGCCCACGGCACGGTCGACGACGACACGACCTCGACGCTCGACGTCGCGTCAGAGGCGGCTGCGATCGAGAGGACGCCGAAGGTCTGGTTCACGATCGGGACCGTGAGCAGCTCCGTGCCGTCGCTCTGGACGACGAGGGTCGCATTGCCGGAGACAGGGGTGGTCGGGAACGCCGCCGGCGGCTGGTTGGGGTTGGTCACGTAGGCGTTGACGCCCAGAGGCGCATCGGCGGCGTCGACGTAGACGTTCGCGGACACCGTGTAGGTCCCGGGCGCGAGCCCGGAGTCGGCCGAGGCCGCCTCTGCTCCGAGGAACGGCGCGGCGCCGATCAGTGCGACGACGGCGAGCGCGGCGCCCGCCTTCCGGCCGGCGTGGATCTGGGGCATCTGAGTCTCCTTCGTGAGCGCGGTGTCCGCACTGATGCGTCCGGACACGGGGAACTCTCGCAGGCTGGATCCGATCGGACGGTCGCCATGGCTACCTTTTTAGGTAATCCTTACCTAAAAAGGTAGCGGATGCCGTCGGCGGAGACGCGCCCGCCCGATCGGCGCGCGCAACGGGCGACCGAGGCTCGGCGGCATGATCGGCTCAGGTGTGCGCGCCGTCGCCTCCGCGGCCGGCGCCGGACGAGTCAGCGGTGCAGCACCTCGACGTCGCTGACCTTCTCGATGTGGGCGTGCATCGCGATCGCCGCGGCCGCGGGGTCCCCGTCCCTGATGGCATCCGCGATCCGCCGGTGCGCGCGCAGCGACTCGCTCGGCCGCCCCGGCTGCGAGAGGGACTCGATCCGCGTCTCGCGGATGAGGGCGCCGAGCTCCTCCATCATCTTCGCGAGCAGCGGCGACGACGCGGCCCTCGTGACGGCGGCGTGGAACATCTCATCGCCGTCCACGCCCCTGCCGCCGTCGTCGATGTCGGCCTTCATCGCCGCGAGCGCCTCGTCGATGCGGACCAGGTCCTCGTCGGTCCTCCGCTCTGCGGCGAGCGCCGCGAGCTTCTCCTCCAGCGCCTCGCGCGCCTCGATGACCTCCGGCATCCGGTCGGCGTGGGCCCGGATCGCGTCGACGATCCTCCGCGAGGCGGAGCCGCCGGTGATCACCGTCCCGTCTCCGTGCCGCACCGCGACGACCCCGACGACCTCGAGCGCGACGAGGGCCTGCCCCAGCGTGGCGCGGCTGACGCCGAGGTCCTGCGCGAACTCGCGTTCGGCCGGCAGGCGATCTCCCGCGCGCAGCCCCGCCTCGGCGATCCAGTCCACGATCTGCTGGGCCACCTGCTCGTACAGTCGCGGCCGGACGACCGGTCGGGGGCCTGAGATGGACATGCCCCCAGCGTAGCGGGCGCGTCCGAGCGGCCGAGGATGCGGGAGACGGCGGACCGGGTTACCATATTGGTCAGTCCACTGCTCCACTAGACCAATAGGCCATTCTCGACGAGGAGATCCCATGACCGCATCCGACGCTTCCCCGGCCTCCCTTCCCGGCCCCCTCTCCGACGTGACCGTGGTCGACCTGACCCGAGCCCTCGCCGGCCCGCACGCGACCATGATGCTCGGCGATCTGGGGGCCTGCGTGATCAAGGTCGAGAGCCCCGGCACCGGAGACGACACGCGCGGATGGGGACCGCCCTTCGTGGCGCCGGAGAGCGACGAGGCCGGCCTGGGCGCAGAATCCACCTACTTCCTCTCCGCGAACCGCAACAAGCAGTCGATCGCGCTGAACCTGAAGGAGCCGGGAGACCTCGACGCGCTGCGCGCGATGATCGCCCGCGCCGACGTGCTGGTGGAGAACTTCCGCACCGGCGTCCTCGAGCGCCTCGGACTCGCGCCGCACGCCCTCCTCGAGCTCAACCCGCGCCTGATCGTCCTCTCGATCACGGGATTCGGCCACGACGGCCCTGAGGGCGGGCGCGCCGGCTACGACCAGATCGCCCAGGGCGAGGCCGGGCTGATGTCGATCACCGGCCCGAACGCCGACGAGCCGCAGAAGGTCGGCGTGCCGATCGGCGATCTGCTCGCCGGGATGTACGGCGCCTTCGGCATCCTCGCCGCGCTGCACGAGCGCGGCCTGACCGGTCGCGGCCAGGTGGTGCGCACCTCGCTGCTCGCATCCGTGATCGGCGTGCACGCGTTCCAGGGGACCCGCTGGACCGTGGCCGGGGAGGTCGGCCACGCCGACGGGAACCACCACGTCTCCATCGCGCCGTACGGGCTGTTCCGCTGCGCCGACGGCGCCGTGCAGATGGCGGTGGGCAGCGAGAGCCTGTGGCAGCGGTTCTGCGTCGAGTTCGGGGTGGATGCCGCGCGCGAGGGCTTCGCCACCAACCCCGAGCGGGTCGCCCGCCGCGGGGAGACGATCGCGCTCGTCGAGGAGGCGTTCGCCGACCTCCCTGCGGCCGAGGTGCTGCGCCGCCTCGACGAGGCCGGCGTGCCCAGCGGCCGGGTGCGCACCATCGACGAGGTGTACGCGTGGGAGCAGACCCGCAGCCAGGGTCTGCTGATCGACCTGGAGCACGAGACCCTCGGCCGCATCCGGGTGCCCGGACCGCCGCTGCGCTTCTTCGACGCTCACGGCGAGGAGACGACGCGCACCGCGCACACCGCACCCCCGGTCCTCGACGCGGACCACGCCCGCCTGATCGAGTGGGCGAACTCATGAGCGACCGACGCACCGCACGCGAGCTGATCGAGCTCGTCCTCGACGACGGCTCGTTCCGGTCGTGGGATCGGCCGATCGACATCGGCGCATGGCCCGACGACTACCGCCGGGAGCTCGAACGCGCATCCGAGCGCGCCGGCACGGACGAGTCCGTGCTCACCGGCCGCGGCACGGTGGGCGGCCGGGCGGTCGCGGTGATCGTGAGCGAGTTCCGCTTCCTCGGAGGGTCGATCGGCCGGGCCTCCGCCGACCGCATCGTGGCCGCCGTGCGGCGCGCCACGGCCGAGGAGCTGCCGATCCTGGCGAGCACGGCCTCGGGCGGCACCCGCATGCAGGAGGGGACTCCGGCCTTCGTGGGCATGGTGGAGATCTCCCGGGCGATCATGCAGCACAAGGCGGCATCCCTCCCCTATCTCGTGCACCTGCGCCACCCCACCACCGGCGGCGTCTTCGCATCGTGGGGCTCCCTCGGCCACCTCACGGTCGCCGAGCCCGGTGCGCTGATCGGCTTCCTCGGGCCGAAGGTCTACGAGGTCCTCAACGGCGAGCGGTTCCCGGAGGGCGTCCAGGTCGCCGAGAACCTCGCCGCGAAGGGCGTCATCGACGGCGTGGTCTCCGCGGAGGGCCTCCCCGTCCTCGTCGAGCGCACGCTGGGCCTGATCGTGGACGCCCCGGCGCAGCCCGTCCTCGAGCGCCGCGCCGAGACGCCCCGCCGGCAGCGCGACGCCTGGAGCTCGATCGCGCTCACCCGCCGCCCCGACCGCATCGGCATGCGCGACCTGCTGCGCCACGGGACGACGGATGCCGTGCGCCTGCAGGGCACCTACGAGGGCGAGAACGAGCGCACCGTGCTGATGGTGATCGCCCGTGTCGACGGACAGCCGTGCGTGCTCGTCGGCCAGGATCGCCGCGCCCAGGAGAGCCGCCCGATGGGCCCCGGTGCGCTGCGCGAGGCCCGCCGGGCGATGAAGCTCGCCGCCGAGCTCGGCCTGCCGCTGGTCAACGTCATCGACACCCCCGGGGCGGAGCTCTCCGCAGCGGCGGAGGAGGGTGCGATGGCGGGCGAGATCGCACGCAGCATCGCCACCCTCTCGACGCTCGCCGTGCCCTCGGTCTCCGTGCTGCTGAGCCAGGGATGCGGCGGCGGCGCTCTCGCGCTGCTGCCAGCCGACCGGGTGGTCGCGACCGAGAGCGCCTGGCTCGCACCGCTTCCCCCGGAAGGCGCGTCCGCGATCGTCTACGGCGACGCGGACCATGCGGAGGAGATGGCGCAGCGCCAGCACGTCGCAGCCACGGATCTGTTCGACCTCGGGTACGTCGACGTGATCGTGCCCGAGCGCGAGGAGGACCTGCGCGGCACCGCGTCGCTCGCGCGCGCGGTGGCCGCCGAGATCGCGGCGCAGCTGCGGCGGCTCACCGCGGACACCGCTGCCGACTCGCCCGGGGCGGTCCTCGCACCGGCGTGAGTGCGCGGACGATCGGCGCACACGAGAACGGCGCGCATCCCCCCGGGTGCGCGCCGTCCCGGTCTCAGCGGCCCGACGGGAACCAGGCGGCCGGGTCGTCGGCCATGTCCCAGAAGACGCCGGCCATGATCGCGAGCCCCTCGCGCAGCAGCGGGACGAGCGCATGCTCGTCCGGGGCGTGCTGGCGCGAGCCCGGGTAGGAGTGCGGGATCCAGAGCGTCGGCAGCCCGAGGGTGTCCGCGAACACGGCGTTGGGGATGGTGCCGCCCAGGTTCGGCATGACCGCGACCTCGAAGCCGGTCGTGCGCCGGATGGATCCGACGGCCGCCCGCACCACCGGGTGGTCGGGGTCGAGACGGGACGCCGGCACGTCGGCTCCCGGACGCACCCGCACCTCGCCGAGACCGGCCGCATCGAGCGCGGCGCGGATCGCCCCGATCATCGTCGAGGTGTCGGTGCCGCTCACATAGCGCAGGTGCAGGTGCGCGACGGCGCGACCGGGGATCGCGTTCACCGGCTCGTCGGGGTCGCCCGAGCCCATGGCGATGACCTCGAGCGTGTTCCAGCCGAGCACCCGTTCGGCCGGGGAGAGACCGGGCTGCCCCCAGCCGGCATCCGCCGCGGCCGAGGTCTCGGGCAGCGCGGCGATCGCCTCGCGGACGGCGTCCGGGATGCCGCCGGAGGGGAGCAGCTCCGGCACCCTGATGACGCCGTGCCCGTCGACGAGCTCGGCGATCGCGGCGGCGATCGTGGTCGCCGGGTTGCGCAGCCGCCCGCCCCAGTTGCCGGAGTGCGCGTCGTCCGCGCGCAGATCGCACTCGAGGGTGAAGCCGGCGCAGCCCCGCGATCCGAGGAACACCGTCGGCGTCTCGGCCGTGTAGCGCGGCCCGTCCGATCCGATGAAGAGGTCCGCGCGGAGCAGGTCGAGGTGCTCCCGCACCGTCTCGTCGAGGCCCGCCGACCCGGCCTCCTCGCCCGACTCGATGAGCACGGTCACGTTGTAGCCGAGCGCGCCTCGCGCATCGAGCACGGCGCGCAGCGCCAGGAGGTTGACGGTGTGCTGCCCCTTGTTGTCGGCGGTCCCCCTGCCGTAGATCCGCTCGCCCACGCGCCGCATCTCCCACGGATGCAGGCCTTCGCCCCAGCTGGCCTCATGGGCGAACTGGACGTCGGCGTGCCCGTACAGCAGGACGGTGGGCAGCGAGGCGTCCTCCGTGCGCCGAGAGACGAGGACCGGATGATCGGGTGAGACGACGTTGGCCAGCACGGTCGACTCGAAGCCCATCGTCGCGAGCGCGGGGATGATCTCCTCGGCGAAGTAGGCGCGCTGCAGCGCGCCGTTCCCCGGCAGCTGGCTCTGCGTGCGATGCGCGACCCTGCGGCCGAGCATCCATTCGAGCTCGCCGGTGTCGAGGCTGCTCTGCGCCTCTTCGACGACCCGCAGTCGTGCCTCTTGGAACATCGTGATGCCTCTCGTGTCGTGCAGATCCCCGCGTCCTCGACTCGGGATGGGTCGCGGGTCGAGGGCGCGGGTCAGGGGATCGGAAGGATGCCGGGGTCGATGCGGTACGTCCGCATCGCGTTCCTGAAGAAGACCTTCTCCTGGTCCTCGGCGGCGAGGTCTCGGGCGCTTGTGCGCACCGCATCGAGCGTCGCCGTGTACGAGCGCCCGCGCAGTCCCGCCACCGGGAAGTCGCTGCCGTAGATCACGCGATCGGCGCCGAACGCCGTGATCATCGCGTCGACCTGCGCGTCGAGGTGCCCCTGAGTCTGCTCGGGGAGATAGGACAGCGCGGCGGACAGCTTGATCGAGACGTTCGGCTGCGCGGCCATGACGGCGAGCCCTCGGCGCCACCCGTCGAGCCCCGCCTCGTCGGTGCGCATCGGCGAGCCCTTGTGATCGACGACCACGGCGAGGTCCGGATCGGCGGCCGCGAGCCGCGCCACCTCCTCGGCCTGATCCGGATGGATCATCAGCTCGAGGAGCAGCTCCTCCTCCCGCAGGACGTCGAGCGTCTCCCGCCACTCGGACGTGGCCGTGAGGTGAGGACCGGATGCCGTCCACGGCGCGTCCTCGGCCCACGCGATGCACTGGCGCACGCCGACCGTCCGCGGGTTCTGCGCCTGCATCCGCAGCGCGTCCAGCGCTCCCGGCCGGTCGAACGCTGCGCCGACCACGTATCGTGCCGCGATCGCCGCATCCCGTTCGATGCCGTCCAGCCAGGCCGTCTCGTTCTCCTGCCCGCGAGCGGGGTCCCACATCGCCTCGATGTGGACGGAGCCGATCACGCCGGCGCCGTCGATGTCGGCGAGGTAGTCCTCCAGCCGGTAGTCCCTGCCCTTGAGGGCGTCGTAGCGCCCAGGAGGCCCGAAGGATCCGTCCTCGCGGAGCCACGGATAGTCGCCGCCGCGGAGATCCCACAGGTGGTGGTGGGCGTCGATCACGGGACCGGCGTATGGACGCGGCGCCGAAGAGGGGCTTCCTGCCCCGCGTCCACACGACGGCGAGCTCTCGAGAGACGTGGGGATCAATCGAGGGCCTTCCCCTTCGTCTCGGGCATGAGGAACACGACCACGAGGAGGGCGACCACCGCCGCGGCGGTGACGTACCAGAAGAAGACGTTGCCGGCGTCCATGCCGCCCAGCCACGTCATCACGAGCCCTGCGGTGCCGCCGAAGGTGGCGACGGTCAGGTTGTACCAGGATCCGATGCCGACGGCGCGCACCCTGGTCGGGAACAGCTCGGACATGAACGCCGGGTTCAGCGCCGAATGGCACGCGTACAGCGCGAGCAGCACGGTGAACACGAAGAGCATGTTGAGGAAGGACGGCGTCGAGACGAGCAGCGACATCGGCACGGCGAGCAGCGCATACCCCGCGGTCATGATCATCAGCAGCGGCCGGCGGCCGATGCGGTCGGACAGCGCCCCGATCGGATACTGCAGCGCGACGAAGATCGCCGTCGCGATCGAGAGCGCCCAGAACACCTGCGACTTGTCCGCGCCGTGGAAGCTGATCACGTAGGGGGTCAGCGCCGAGAAGTTCGTGTAGTACGCGAGGGTGCCGATCATCGTGAGCGCGACGATGATGATCACGGACTTCGGGTATGTGCGCACCGTGGTGAGCAGCGGGTGCGAGATCTTCTTGGCCGCCTCGCGGTTCGCCTCGAAGTGCGACGACTCCTTCATGTCGCGCCGCAGCCAGAGGCCGATCAGCCCGAGGAGGGCGCCGACGACGAACGGCAGGCGCCAGCCCCATGTCGCCAGGTCGTCCTCGGCGAGCGCCGTGGTCATCCAGGCGCCGAGCAGCGACGCGAGCAGCACCATGCTGCCGGTGGAGATGTAGAAGAACGCGGAATAGCGTCCGCGACGCTCCGGAGGCGCGACCTCGGCGAGGTACGACGCGGCGTTGGAGACCTCGCCGCCGAGCCCGAGCGCCTGCGAGATCCGCGCGACGAACAGCAGCGCCGGGGCCAGCCAGCCGACGGCGGCGAAGCTGGGGATCAGGGCGATCAGCAGCGAGCCCGCCGCCATCAGCGTGATCGTGAGGAGCATGCCCGCCTTGCGGCCCCGCAGATCCGCGAAGCGCCCGATGAGGATGCCGCCGAGCGGACGGAAGAAGAACGACACGGCGTACACGAGGAAGGAGGAGAGGATCGGCCCCGCTCCGTCGCCGGGGAAGATCTGCGCGGCGAAGATCACCGTGAAGGTGGCGTAGATGGTCCAGTCGAACCATTCGACGGCGTTGCCGACGCTGGCGGCGAGGATCTGCCTCACGGGCATCCGGTGCGGCTGGGTTCTGACGGCGTCGGTGAGCGTGCCAGTCATGGGTGACCTCCTTGTCACGGGTGATTTCTCGATGCGGTTCACAGCGAGCGGGTGCCGATTCCGACGTATGTGGTCTCGAGGTACTCGAGGATTCCCTCGGCGCCGCCCTCACGTCCGACACCGGACTCCTTGACGCCTCCGAACGGCGCCGCCGGGTTCGCGATGACCCCGGCGTTGAGCCCGAGCATCCCCGTCTCCAGCGTCTCCGCGAGCCGGAGCCCCCGGTCGATGTCCTGTGTGAAGGCGTAGGCGATGAGTCCGTACTCGGTGTCGTTCGCGAGCGCGACCGCCTCCTCCTCCGTGTCGAAGGGCATGATCGCGGCGACGGGGCCGAAGACCTCCTCCGAGAGGATGCGGGAGCCGGCGGGCACGCGTGCGAGCACGGTCGGCGCGTAGAAGAAGCCCGCCCCGTCGATGCGCGAGCCGCCGGTGACGACGTCCGCCCCGCGCTCGACGGCGTCGCCGACGAGCGCCTCGACCTTGTCCCGCGCGCGCCCGTCGGCGAGCGGGCCGACCTGCACTCCGTCGTCGAGGCCGTCGCCGACGACGAGCGCCGCCATCCTCGCCGCGAGTCCCTGCACGAAGGGATCGATCAGCGAGGAGTGCACGTAGAAGCGGTTCGCCGAGGTGCACACCTGCCCCGCGTTGCGGGTCTTCGCGAGCATCGCGCCCTCGATGGCGGCATCCAGGTCCGCGTCGTCGAAGACGAGGAAGGGGGCGTTGCCGCCGAGCTCCATCGAGGTGCGCAGGACCCGCTCTGACGCCTGCGAGAGAAGCAGCCTGCCCACGTTCGTCGAGCCGGTGAACGACAGCTTGCGAAGCCGCGGATCGCGGATCAGCGGCTCGGACAGCGCCGCGGCTCCCGAGGTGGGCAGGATGCTGACGACGCCGGCCGGGATCCCGGCGTCCAAGAGCACCTGCCCGAAGAGCAGCGCCGTGAGGGGCGTGAGATCGGCCGGCTTGAGCACGACCGTGCACCCGGCGGCGAGTGCGGGCGCGATCTTGCGGGTCGCCATCGCGAGCGGGAAGTTCCACGGCGAGATGAGCAGCGCGGGCCCGACGGGCCGGTGCGTCACCAGGAAGCGCGAGCGGCCGTCGGGGGCGATCGTGTAGCGGCCGTCGATCCGCACGGCCTCCTCGGCGAACCAGCGGAGGAAGTCCGCGGCGTAGGCGACCTCTCCGCGCGACTCGGCGAGGGGCTTGCCCATCTCGAGGGTGATCACCGCGGCGAAGTCCTCGATCCGCTGCATGGTCAGCTCGTACGCCCGGCGCAGCAGCTCGCTGCGCACGCGCGGCGGCGTGCTCCCCCACGCGGCCTGCGCGTCGTGCGCGGCGGCGAGAGCCCGCATCCCGTCCTCGGGCGCGGCATCCTGCACCTCGGCGAGCACGGCGCCGGTGGCCGGATTGCCGACCCCGAAGACCGCGCCTCGCGACGAGTCCCGCCACTCCCCGCCGACCAGCAGCTGCGTCGGGGTCTGCGGAAGCGGGGCCGTGGAGGGGGTCGTCACGGGTGCCACACTATGCGGGCGCCACGCGGCGACCCCCTCGGTTGACGATCCGGCAACACCGCATTGCCGAACTCAGAATCCGTCGGGGGCGGAGCCTCCGGCGAGACCCGCCTCGCTCGCGTCCAGCTCCTCCTCGAGCAGGTCGGCGATCACGCGCGCGGCGGGATGCAGGCTCTGCCCGACGCGGCACTGCAGCTGCAGCCGGCGCGCACGGAACTCCTGCTCGCGCATCGGCACCGCGACGACGTCCGCCCTCTCGCCCGCCGTCAGGCTGACCGTGCTCAGCAGGCTCACCGCATCCGTGCCGCGGACGAACCGCACGACCGCGGCGATGTCGTCCGTCTCCAGGACCGGATCCACGGCCACCCCCTGACCCGCGGCGAACGCGTCGAAGAGGATCCTGCTTGTGGCGCCGGATCGGCTCAGCACCAGCGGATAGCGCGTGATCTCATGGAAGGTCGCTTCGCGGAGGCCGGCGATCGGATGCCCGCGGCGCACCACGGCGTGCACCGGCGCGGGGACCGAGTGCATCACCTGCACGCCCGCGGCCAGGCTCAGGTTGAACGCGACGCCGAGATCCGCGGCGCCGTCGCGGACCATCTCGCTCACGCCGGCCGGGGTCGCCCGGCGGAGCCGCATGCGCAGGGCCGGGTGCGACGTCGAGGCGCGCGCCGCGACGGCCGGCAGGAGCTCGTGGATGATCCCCTCCGTGCCCGCCACCGTGACGGCGGCCATGGTCTCGCGGTCGCGGAGCTCGCCCGTGACGGCGGCGGCCTCTCCGATGGCGCGCCGCGCATAGGCGGCGAAGGCGTGGCCCGCCGCGGTCGGCTTCAATCCCTGGGGCACCCGGTCGAAGAGCATGACGCCGAGCTCCCGCTCCAGCCTCGTGAGCTGCCGGCTCACGGCGGACGTGGCGATGAAGAGCCGCCGTGCCGCGGCGTTGACCGACCCCGTCTCGTACGCCGCCACGAAGTACTCGAGGGCCGGATCCACGAGGCTCATTCGTCGACCCGCACGCCGCTGCGCTTGAGCGCCTGCAGCACGATCGAGGTGTCGACCTCCATCGCGTCCTGCGTCCAGTCGGCTCGCATCAGGAACTCGGCGAGGGCGATGTGGTCCACGCAGGCGATGTCGACGAACAGCTGATGCCTTCCGGTGACGAACGCCAGATAGCGCACCTCCGGCACGCGGGCGAGACGCGTCGCGACCGAGTCGGCCTGACCGGGTGCGGTCCGGATGCGCAGGATCGCCTCGACGGGGAAGCCCAGGGCCGCCGGCTCGACGACCGCGCGGTCGAAGAGGCGGCCGCTCGTCTGCAGATGGGCGAGGCGGCGACGAGCGGATGCCGGCGACAACGCGACCGCGCGGGCGAGCTCCTCGATCGTCGCCCTGCCGTCGGCGGCGAGCAGCCGCGCGATCTCCTGCTCCTCCCTGGTGAGCGGCTCGAGCTCGGTGGCGGCGGTGGGCTCCCAGCTCTGCTCGACATCGGTGAGCGCCGCTATCTGATCGTCGCCGAGGATCCCCGGCAGCCACTGGTGCGTGCCCTTGTAGAGCTTGAGCACGGTGGCGGTCTCGATGCCCGCCGCGCCGGGAAGACCTGGCAGCTCGTCGATGAGGATCCGCATGGCGTTGGAGCGCTCGTTCATGAGCTCGAAGACGCAATCGGACTCGCCGGTGGTCAGATAGGCGAACACCGAGCTCGGGCGGGCAGCCGCCGACGTCGCCGTCATCCGGTTCATGCCCGAGACGCACCTCACGCTCGCGATGGTGCTGTCCATGACGCCGCCCTGAGGAAGCAGCGTCAGCGCCGTCATCCGCACCGATCTCCGGCGCAGCAGCTCCGCGCCGCGGGCCGCGACCGTCCGCTCCGACACGTCGAGCACGGCGGCGATGCGGCGCCAGGATGCACGACCGTTGACCTGGAGCGCAGCGACGATGTCCCGGTCCAGCGAATCCAGCACCTCTGTGGCGATCATGGCACCATTTTCTGCTGATTTCTTCAGAATCACAAGACCTGTTGAAGACATGTAATAGAAACTCGTAGCCTGAATGCCGATTCGACCAGAGCCGATCGAAACCGCCCCGCAGCTTCCTCGGCACGGACCCGAATCTCCGAACCCATCGACAGGAAGTTGCATCAATGAAGATTCGCAAACCGGGTCTCCTCGGTCTCACGGCAACCGTCGCCATCACCATCGCCCTCGCAGGATGCTCATCAGGTTCCGCCGACGCCGGCGCCCAGCCCTCCACCGAGAAGCCGGTCGTGGTGCGCGTGCAGTCGCAGCCGTCGATCTCCGCCGAGCCGCTGTTCGTCGGCATCGAGAAGGGCTTCTTCGCCGACGAGGGGCTCGACGTCCAGGTGCAGGAGATCCCCGACATCTCCGCCGCGACCGCCGCCCTGCAGGCCGGCAAGCTCGACGTCGCCTTCGTGCCGGTCGTCTCCGCCCTCACCATGGCGCGGCAGAACGTCGCGCTCACCCTGATCGCGCCCGGAGACGGCGTCAACCCGGCCGCGGCGGACGCCCCCGAGGACGAGAAGCGGAACTACACCGGCGCGGCCGTCTACGTCAGCAAGGCCAGCGGCATCGCGGACTACGCCGATTTCGAGGGCAAGACCATCGCCGTCCCCGAGCTGAAGGGCCTCCCGGACGGGAGCATCAGCTCCGTCCTGAAGGAGGCGGGCGTCGACACCAGCACGATCGAGTGGGTGAAGCTGCAGTTCCCGCAGGCGCTCGAGTCGCTCAAGAACGATCAGATCGACGCCGCCTTCCTCGTCAACCCGTTCACGATCCAGGCCGACGAGGCGGGACTGGATCGGATCATGAACTCCAGCCTGGAGTTCTTCCCCTCCGGTGCGACGACGAGCTCGTGGGCGTCCTCGCAGAAGTGGGTCGACGAGAACCCCGAGGTGGTCGCCGCGTTCCAGCGTGCGATGAAGAAGGCCGACGAGTACGCGAACGAGAACCTCGACGAGATGAAGCAGCACTCGATCGACCGCACCAAGAGCGACCTCACGCCCGACCAGATGCCGCAGACCTGGTGGCCGACGGTCATCGACGAGGACGCGCTCGCCGTGGTCAACGAGAAGCTCATCGACAGCGGCTTCTACGACTCGGACCTCGACGTGAGCACCATCCTCACGCTGCCGTCCGAATAGATCCGATCAGGAGGAGGAGGATCATGTCCCCAGCATCCTGCGCCCGGCCGACGTTCCGAGGCGGCACCCCAGGCCCCCTCGTCGTCGGTGCGACGGGCGTCGCCCTCTTCCTCCTGATCTGGCAGTGGGCGGCCATCCGGATCGACTCCGAGAACGCCCTCCCGACCCTTCCGGCGATCGCCGGCGCCCTCGCAGACCTGGCCCAGACGGCCGAGTTCTGGACCGGCATCGGCATGACCCTGCTGCTCGCCATGCTCGGCTGGCTCATCGCCGGCGTCATCGGGGTCGCGATCGGCATGCTCGTCGGAATGTCTCCCGTCGCCCACGCCGCCACCCGGGTGGCGCTCGAGTTCCTCCGCCCGATCCCCGCCATCGTGATCCTCCCGCTGGTGATGACCGTGCTCGGGCCGACGGCCGAGATGGGCGTCTTCCTCGCGGTCTTCGGGGTGGCGCTCCCGATCGCCGCCCAGACCACGGCGGGCGTGGAGTCGGTGGATCCGATCATGCGCAACACCGCGCGGTCCTTCGGCCTCTCCCCCGCCGAGATCCTGATCCGCGTCGTCCTCCCCGGAGCGTCCCCCTACATCGGAACCGCCATGAGGGTGGCCGCCCCGGTCACCCTCATCATGATCGTCGTCGCCGGCCTGCTGGGCGGCGCTCCCGGGATCGGCAGCGCGCTGTCCGTGGCCCAGGCGAACGGGCAGATCGTCGTGATCTTCGCCTACGTCCTCGTCCTCGGATTCCTGGGACTGCTCGTCCAGTGGGCGACCGTGCGCGGCGAACGGGTGCTCCTGCACTGGCACAGCGCCTACCGGAAGGAGAGCTGACATGACCATCGCCCCCGACACCACCGCGCTCCGCACGCAGGACACCCGGCGCCGGGCCGGCAGCCGCCGCCCGTGGCTGATCGCGCTGCAGATCGGCGTGCCCGTCGTCCTGATCGCCGCCTGGTGGTTCGGCTCGCTGACCTCGGAGGATCCGAACTTCCCTCCGCTGCGCGACATCCTGATCGAGTTCCAGAAGCTCTGGCTGTTCGAGCACTTCGTGAGCGACATCCTGCCCAGCGTCGGGAACTTCCTCGTCGCCTACCTGATCGCCTGCGTCGCGGGCATCGGCCTCGGCGTGCTGCTCGGGCTCATCCGCCCGCTGAATCAGCTGCTCGACCCGATCGTCCAGCTCGTGCGCTCCATCCCGGCCGTGGCGCTGCTGCCGATCTTCGTGGCCACGATGGGGTTCGGCAACGAGGTGCGCATCTTCGCGATCGCCCTCGCGGCCATGTTCCCCGTCCTGATCTCCACGATCGACGGCATCCGCGCGACGGAGCCGCTGCTCCTCGAGACGGCCCGGGTCTACCGGCTGACCCGTGTCGAGCGGCTGCGGCAGATCTATCTGCCGGCGGCGTCGCCGCAGATGTTCGCAGGGGCGCTCGTCAGCCTCCAGGTCGCCTTCATCGTGATGATCACCAGCGAGATGCTCGGCTCCGGCATCGGGATCGGCGCTCTCACGATGCTCGCCCAGGCCACCTTCGACACGAAGGGGATGTGGGCCGGCATCCTCCTCCTCGGCGTCCTCGGCTTCCTCGCCAACGTCGTCTTCGTCGCCATCCGGCGCCGCGCGCTGGCGTGGTACCTCGGCGCCCAGAAGGCCGCCGCGGCCGACTGACGGCCAGGCCATAGACCCATTGAGAGATCGGAGAACCCGATGAGCGACGCACTGCTGGTCGTCGAGCACCTGTCCAAGTCCTATTCCGTCAAGGGCGACGACGTCCAGATCATCGGCGACCTGACCTTCCGGGTCGCGGCCGGCGAGCTGGTCTCGATCGTCGGCCCCTCGGGGATCGGCAAGACCACCCTGCTGAAGTGCCTCACCGGCCTGCAGTCGATCACCTCGGGCTCGGCCCGGATCGAGGGCAAGGAGATCAGCGGCCCGCCCGAGGAGATGGCCCTGGTCTTCCAGGAGTACACCCGCTCCCTGATGCCGTGGCTGACGGTCGAGAAGAACGTGCGGCTGCCGCTGAGGCATCTGCGGCTGCCGAGGGGGGAGGCGGACGCGCGCGTCCGCACGGCGCTGTCCTCCGTGGGGCTCGACCATGCTCTCGACCGCTATCCATGGCAGCTCTCGGGAGGCATGCAGCAGCGCGTCGCGATCGCCCGCGCCCTCGCCTACCGGCCCGACGTGCTCGTGATGGACGAGCCCTTCGCCTCGGTAGACGCGCAGACCAGGTTCGAGCTCGAAGACCTGTGCCTGCGCATCCGCGAGGAGTTCGGCATGACCATCGTGCTCGTCACCCACGACATCGACGAGGCCGTCTACCTGTCGGATCGCGTCGTCGTCCTCGGCCACCGGCCCGCCGTGGTCACCCGGGTGGTCGACGTGGATCTGCCCGCGCCGCGCGATCAGCTCTCCACCCGCGCGCATCCCGAGTTCGCCGAGCTGCGCACGCAGATCTTCGGGCTCATCCGCGACGGCCAGATCGTCTCGCAGCCGTCGACGGGGGCCTGAACGATGAGCGACCTGAGATGGATGTCTGCCGGCGAGCTGACGGCGTCGATCCGCCGCGGCGAGCTGTCGGCGCGCGAGGCGCTCCAGTCGCACTGGAACCGGATCGACGCGCTGAACCCGACGATCAACGCCGTGATCTACGAGGACCGCGATCGGGCATGGGAGGATGCTGCGGCCGCCGACGAGCGTCAGGCCTCCGGAGCCGCGCTCGGGCCCCTGCACGGCGTGCCGATGACGAACAAGGACTCCAACGCGACCGCCGGCATGCCCAACACCTGGGGCTCGCCGCTGCTGCAGGACGTCGTCCCCTCGCAGGACAACCTGGCCGTCGGTCGTCTGCGGGCCGCCGGCGCCATCATGACCGGGAAGAGCAACGTGCCGGAGTTCGCCGCCGGGGCGCACACCTTCAACGAGGTGTACGGGACGACGGGCAACCCCTACGACCCGAGCCGCAGCGCCGGGGGGTCGAGCGGCGGGGCGGCCGCGGCGATCGCCGCCGGCATCCAGCCGGTCGGAGACGGGTCGGACATGGGCGGGTCCCTGCGCATCCCCGCCTCGTTCTGCAACGTCCTGGGCCTGCGCCCCTCGCTCGGGCGGGTGCCGGACCTGCACGACAACTCCTGGATGTGGCTGGGCCGGATCGGCCCGATGGCCAGGGAGGTGTCGGATCTCGCGCTCATGATGAACGTGATGTCAGGCCCCGACCCGCGCGTGCCGACCTCGATCCAGGAGGCCGACGTCGACTTCCGGGTGGGACTCCGCTCGGGCGTCTCCGGTCTCCGGATCGGCTGGTCTCCCGACGTGGGGCTCGGCGTGCCCGTCGACCCCGAGGTGGTGAGAGTCGCCGAGCACGCCCTGGCCGTGTTCGCCGACGCGGGTGCGATCATCGAGGAGGCTGCGCCCGACCTCGCCGAGGCGGACGAGGTGTTCCGTCAGACCCGTGCCTTCGACATGGAGTTCGGCTGGGGTGAGCTCGTGCGCGGCAACCCCTCGCTCGTGAAGCCCGAGATGATCGAGAACGTCGAGCTCGGGCACCGCCAGACCGCCGCCGATCTGCACCGCCTCGCCCGCGCCAGGACCCGGCTCGAGACTCGCACCCGCGAGTACTTCGGCCGATACGACCTGTGGCTCACGCCGACCGCGCAGGTCCTCCCCTTCCCCGCCGCGCAGCGCTGGCCGAGGGAGGTCGCCGGGGAGCCGATGGGCGACTACCTCGACTGGATGCGCTCGGTCTGCGTCGTATCCGCGATGAGCACCCCGGCGCTCTCCGTGCCGGCCGGGTTCAGCGCCACCGGCCTTCCGGTGGGTATCCAGCTGGTCGCCCCGCAGGGAGCGGATGCGCTGCTGCTCCGCGCCGCCCACGCCTACGAGGAGAGGACGCTGTGGTCACGCGTGCATCCTCGCCTCGAAGCCTCCGACGACCCTTCACCACTGACCGCGTACCCTCTGACTGGAGAACACCGATGACGACTCTGAATCCGGCCGATACCTCGACCTGGCTGCCGCTGGAGGGGCTCGCACCGGGCTTCGACGCGAACAAGGCCCCGCACACCACCGCCCTCAGCGGCCGCGAGATCACCCTCGTGGACGCCCGCGGCACCCGCATCGCGCACCGCTTCGCCGACACCACCGTCACCTGGGACTACCGGCCCGGCGCGGAGGACAGCACCGAAGCGGCATCCGACACCGACGACTACGAGGCGTTCGAGGTCGACGAGGACCTGTACTTCGTGCAGTTCCACCACCGCTACCTGCCGAACGAGGCGGTGTCGCTGGTCCTCGACCTGCGCCACGGCCGCGCCCTCGCCGTCATCTCGGTCATCCTCCCCGCACCGGAGAAGGGCACGACGCGCGTGCAGCATGTCTTCGCCCCCAGCATCATCCAGGGCGCCGAGGTCACCGGGACCGAGGCAGCGCCGACCACCAGCCTGATCGGCCGTCGCGTGGAATGGATCTACAGCGCCGAACACGCCTACGAGCACGTCTACCTCTCCGAACGCTGGTACTCCTGGCAATGCCTCGCCGGCCCGGAGCGCGGCCTCGCCGACACCGACGAGAACACCGTCTGGGAGATCCGCCCCGGCATCTACATCTTCACCTGGCGCGAGAAGGTCATCCCCTGCGCCTCCGTCACCATCGCCGACCACCGCGACGTCACCGCGATACGCTCCCACGGCGTCCTGTTCGGCCTCGACGACACCGGCGAGGTGCCCACCCACTTCACCTTCGGCGCCCACGGCCGACTCCTCTCCACCACCCACCACACCGAGGGCCTCGAACCCGCCCA
>Ga0222419_100233_pt1 | contig 82982 bp, 56 predicted proteins | sample 1B20Ametagenome_FD_182474 | JGI IMG/M metagenome (GOLD analysis project Ga0222419, IMG submission 182474) | Enriched microbial communities from leaf-cutter ant dump, University of Wisconsin, Madison, United States - 1B20A (version 2) | ecosystem: Environmental > Terrestrial > Nest > Insects nest...
CAGAATATGCAGCGTTGGAAGCTGCATTGACTGCGTTGCAAGCGGCCTTGGAAGCAGCGCCGCAAGTGAAAGCGGACATCGAGAGCGCGACGGCGGCGCTCAATGATGCGATCGCCGAACTGGAAGCGGCCACGACGGCGCTGGAGGAGCAAGCGGCGATTGAGGCAGCGAACACGGCGAAGGACAACGGCAGCACAGCGCAGACAGCTTTCGTTGCTGCAGGCGGAGACACTACGGCGGCAGAATATGCAGCGGTGGAGGCTGCATTGACTGCGTTGCAAGCGGCCTTGGAAGCAGCGCCGCAAGTGAAAGCGGACATCGAGAGCGCGACGGCGGCGCTCAATGATGCGATCGCCGAACTGGAAGCAGCCACGACAGCGTTGGAGGAGCAAGCGGCGATTGAGGCAGCGAATACGGCATACATCGCTGCGGGCGGAGACACTACGTCAGCGGAATATGCAGCGGTGGAAGCCGAATTAACTGCCTTGCAAGCAGCCCTGGAAACGACGCCGCAAGTGAAAGCCGACATAGAGAGCGCGACGGCAGCGCTCAATGTTGCGATTATCGCACTGGAAACAGCGACGATGGAGCTGGAGGAACAAGCCGCGATCAAGGCGGCGAACGCGGCGAAGGACAACGGCAGCGAAGCGCAGGCGGCATACATCGCTGCGGGCGGAGAAACTACGTCAGCAGAATATGCAGCGTTGGAAGCCGCATTGACTGCGTTGCAAGCGGCCTTGGAAGCAGCGCCGCAAGTGAAAGTGGACATCGAGAGCGCGACTGCGGTTCTCAATAATGCGATCGCCGAACTGGAAGCGGCCACGACGGAGCTGGAGGAACAAGCCGCGATAGAGGCGGCGAACGCGGCGAAGGACAACGGCAGCACAGCGCAGACAGCTTTCGTTGCTGCAGGCGGAGACACTACGGCGGCAGAATATGCAGCGGTGGAGGCTGCATTGACTGCGTTGCAAGCGGCCTTGGAAGCAGCGCCGCAAGTGAAAGCGGACATCGAGAGCGCGACGGCGGCGCTCAATGATGCGATTGCCGAACTGGAAGCAGTTACGGCGGGCCTGGTAGCGGTGACAGGTGTGACACTGGACCCAAATACGTTGACGCTGACGGCAGGAGGCGCTACGGCTACATTATCCGCGACAATAACACCAGAAAACGCGACGAACCGCGTGTTGACATGGACGAGCAGCAATACATCGATAGCGACGGTAGATAGCAACGGCGTAATAACGCCTTTAGCTGCTGGAATTGTGGAAATCACGGTAACAACGGCAAATGGAGGCAAGATGGCGACCAGTACGGTTACGGTGAATCCGGCGGCTCCTGCAACGATTCCGGATTCGCCAACGACACCAAGCAAGCCAGTAGCTGACTCTACCAGCGTGGATGTTCTGATTAATGGCAAAGCCGAGAACACAGGAACGGCAACGACGACGATAATAGATAATCGGACTGTGACAACCATTGCCGTCAACCAAAAGAAATTGGAAGACAGGCTTGCCGTAGCAGGCCAGAATGCTATAGTTACAATACCAGTGAACACCGAGTCGGAAATAGTCATTGGCGAGTTGAACGGGCAGATGGTTAAAAATATGGAAGATAAGCTGACGGTTCTGGAAATCAAAACAGGTCAGGCGGCGTATGCGATTCCTGCTCAGCAAATCAACATTAACGCCATCTTGGGACAAATCGGACAATCTGCGATTTTGGAAGATATCAAGGTGCAGGTTGAAATCTCTGCATCGACAATGGATATGGCGAAAGTAGTTGAGAATGCAGCAGTTAATGGCGAGTTCACAGTTGTCGTACCGACGCTAAGCTTTACCGTTCGGGCTGTCTACGGGGATACGACGATTGAAGTGTCAAAATTCGATGCTTACGTGGAACGAACGATTGCTATTCCAGACCGGGTGGACCCTAACAAAATTACAACAGGTGTTGTGGTAGAACCAGACGGTAGTGTTCGCCATGTACCAACCAAGATTGTTGTCATTGACGGTAAATATTTTGCGAAGGTGAACAGCCTAACGAACAGCACGTACTCTGTCGTGTGGCGTCCGCTTGAATTTAGCGACATGGTGAACCACTGGGCAAAAGATGCAGTAAACGACATGGGATCGCGTATGGTCATTGATGGTACCGGCAAGAGCCTGTTCAGCCCTGATCGGGATATCACCCGTGCTGAATTTGCAGCCATTATTGTTCGAGGTTTGGGACTGAAGCTTGAGAATGGGACAACGCCTTTTTCCGATGTAAAGGTATCAGATTGGTACCACAGTGCGATTAATACGGCAAATGCATTCCAGCTAATTAGCGGCTTCGAGGATGGTTCTTTCCGTCCGAACGACAAGATTACAAGAGAACAGGCTATGATTATTCTCTCCAAAGCGATGGTAATAACCGGATTGAAAGCTAAACTGTCAGATCAATCGGCAGATGCAACACTTCTTCCGTTTGGAGATGCGGCAAAAGTATCTGCATGGGCTCAAGGCAGCGTTGCAGACAGTGTGCAGGCAGGTATTATATCTGGGAAAAGCGCTGCTAAACTTGCGCCGAAGGATTTCATAACCAGGGCTGAGGTAGCGACAATTATTCAAAGACTACTGCAAAAATCGGGCCTGATCTAAGTAGAGATCTGCGGCAATTAGAGGAATATTCCCAAGCTATTTGTAATATTATTTATTGTCCCTCCCCCGCAGGATTCTCTTGATAATGGGGAGGGATTTTTTTCACCCTGAAAGGGCGTGGCAGATCGATCCTTAAAGCCGATGCCGCCGAAGGTGCTGCGCGTTAGGATTCAGCGAGGTTGCCTGTGTATCTCGGATTATTAACTGAGATGAAAGGAGAAACCTGATGAGTCAATTGGTTGAATTAGCAAACTTGTTCAATTCGTATAATATCTATCCTCGTCGGACCATTACCTCTAGATCGGCCTTCCGTATTTACCAGCATGATTTTCCCGAAAATTATTATTCCTTGCAGATGGAGCAGTTGATCCAAAGCCAAGCGCATGAATCGACTCAACGAGGTGCCGATTTGCCTTGGTGGGGCCGACATTATTTTGACGAGACGGTAGGCAGACGAACGCTGGTCATCGCTCAGGACTCGTTGTCGCCAGATGCGGGAAGCATTGTTTTCTATGCTTGTTTCATGCCCGGTTCAGGGTCCGCTGAAGTCAGAAGTTGGGTTAGCCAGCATGGCTTGTCCACTTTTCGGAGTTGGGATAAGGCCAAGAGACTGCTGCAAGAATTGATTGATTGGGATTATACCTACATCACTGACGCGTCCAAGGTGTACCGTACAAGCTCATGGAAAGACAGGGATTTCGATAAGAGAAAAAGCGCTGATTTGCTCCGGTCGGAAATTGAGGTTTGCAATCCGGATCTTGTTATCTTGCTGGGGAGTAACGCTCTTGCGTTGCTTCATTCAGACGTAGAGTATCGTAAGGTGGTGGGGCAGCAAGTGCTGCAAAAGGAGAACCGCGACTTCATCGTTGCTCCCTGCCCAAGTGTCGCAAATGCGAACGGGTATGAAGAACGCAAAGAAAACACGATTAAACTTGTGAAAGCCTATTGGAGCCGGCATTTGCCCTGAGTATTAGACCGGTTATCGATGATCAAGGCAGGGACAATTCCTATTAACAAGGGGCGTGGATACAGTGGTGGAGTTAGCTGGTGATGTCTTTGCAAAAGGATCCTTCGTAAAGAGAGGCGACCACATTTTTCGGACTGCAGCTGAAATTTATATTGCCGGGACTTCTGCGCCTAAACGGATCTTACTTTGTATGTTAAATCCAGGGGAGTCTAAGCTCGAATCGTCTAAGGACTGGAATAGCTTTATTAATGGCGAGAATGCTGAGGTGGAAGGCTCTCTGCATCTAGACAGAACCATGGAACGAGTCGTTCACTTGCTTCGACGGGCAAATCCTAATTTTAGTGGAATCGTGCGGATTGAAAATTTGTTTAATTTGCGTTGTTCCAAGGCGAAAACTGCAATTGACCAATATAAGTCGCTCAAAGGGGCAGCGTTGCACGGGGAGTTGTTGGAGAGCCGATTCGACAATATGGCCTCCTCCGACCTGATCTGGATCGCATGGACGATTGAGACGGGGAAGGATATAAATGCAAGAAAGGAGCTCCTTCATCGTAAGTTTTCTAGCGAAGGTCGGCCGATCCTGGGCAAGTTCAAACAAATCGGAAATCAACACTATCACGCATGGCACGTCAGACCTCAGAGGAAAGATCAGCAAGTCGAGTATGAGGAGTTCATCGTTCCTCTGCTGAAGAAGTATTTGTAGCAATAACCGGATCATCCGGTTGACCAAATAAAGAAAATATTCAAAAAGTCGCTATGAATATCATTAAGCAGCACCGGGATCTGTTTCGTATCGGGAACGCGGCAGTGTTGCTGGAGGTTCGGATGATACAACAAGTGTTGCCGCTACCCTTGAATTGGGAACGGATAGCGTTCAACATGTGCAGGCATATGCCCGGAACACTTTATGAACAAGCCATTCAGTCCCTTAGAGAGAAAAAATATATTGCAGAGGAGAGGAGCCGGGGCGCTTTTTGTTTAGTCGCTCCGACGGGCAAGCGAGTTATCCTGGTGAAGCGAGAGAAGCACAAGGTGTTTAACGCTAATGGATGCTCTTTGATGCCGGCATTGTCGATTTCAAAGAACTACGTGAAATAGGCGAAACTGGTCCTATCCTTGCTTTCGATTTGATCCAGGTCGATCACGGCGTTTTCCCAATTTTAACGAAGTTTGAGCGGGGAGAACTCTTCGTGAAGGGGGAGGGAATGGAAGAGTGGCGGCCGTTACAGCAAGCTATCTAGAGCAGTCATATGTTGAATCCGGTAGCATTGTCCATAAAGCAAGCTAAGCAACATCTGGCGCGGTGGCTGGAGGTGCAGCCAAGTAGTGAGAAGTTTGTAACGGAAGCCTTTATTTTACTTATTGACGCGAATTTAAGAAGAAAAGGAATTGCGGAATTAACTAACGACAAGGTATCTAAAGACCGCAACCCGCCAATAGCTCCATGGATTCAAGAGGACCCAAACATCACAGTCATTCGTATTAATACAACGGATGAAGTGCCCGCGTATGGAATTAATCCGCTATCGATGTCCACTGGCGTTTATTACGGCATTGGGAGCAAGGGGATTTCACAAAGAAAAATATCGAAGGATAAGAGGAAGTTCATAAGTAGATAGAGGCAGAGTTTGTGTAGGAGAATTGGAGTAGAAAATAAGAGTCTATGTTATGATAGAATAGGTCATATTTCGCTGTCGAAAATTGGAGGAAGTAATTGATGCTGACTGGTGAAATTCGCAACAAGGTCGATAAAATATGGACGGATATGTGGGCGGGCGGCATTACAAATCCGTTGACGGTCATTGAACAGCTTACATACTTGATGTTTATACGCTCACTGGATGAGAAGGAGCTGGAAAATGAAAGCTTCGAAGCACTGAGCGGCGACCCGATGCCGAAGATTTTCCCTCAAAATGAAGATGGTCAATCGATGCGATGGAGCAAATTTAAAACGAAAGACGCTCGCCTTATTTACGAAATTGTCGGCACGAAGGTATTTCCGTTTATCAAGGCGATGAATGGAGAGAAAGAGTCGGCTTTTTCACGGTATATGCAGGATGCAATGTTCCTAATCCCGACGCCCCAGATTTTGCAAAAAATTATTACCGGGCTGGACGAGTTGTACGAAAACGACATTCAAAATCTGGATATGCAAGGCGACCTGTACGAGTATATGCTAGGCAAATTGGCAACCGCCGGGCAGAACGGCCAGTTTCGGACGCCAAAGCATATCCGCGATATGATGGTGCGTCTTCTCAATCCGACCCCGGATGACAAAATTTGCGATCCGGCATGCGGCACGGCAGGCTTTCTCGTATCTTCTGCTGAATATATCCGGGAGAAGTATGAATCCGAAATGTCGAGCGAACAATGGGAACATTTTGCCGGCGATATGTTCACTGGTTTTGATACGGATCGCACGATGCTGCGCTTGTCCGCCATGAACCTGATGCTCCATTCGATCACGCAGCCGCATGTCGACTATGTGGATAGTGTATCGAAACAAAATAACATCAATTCCGCGTACGACATCATCTTGGCCAATCCGCCTTTTACCGGCACAGTTGATGCGGAGAGCATTCATGATAACCTGAAGACCGTCTGTGATACGAAAAAGACGGAGCTTTTGTTTGTGGCACTTTTCTTGAGGATGCTTCGAAAGGGTGGGCGCTGCGCTTGTATCGTCCCCGACGGCGTTTCGTTTGGATCGAGCAAAGCACACAAATCGCTGCGCAAAGAACTTATTGAAAACCATCAACTTCAAGCTGTCATCTCTATGCCAAGCGGCGTATTCAAGCCCTACGCCGGTGTTAGTACTGGTATTCTCATTTTCACCAAAACAGGTGCAGGCGGTACTGATAAAGTCTGGTTTTATGATATGAAGGCGGACGGCTACTCTTTGGATGATAAACGCTCTCCGGTTGATGTAAACGACATACCGGACATTATTGAGCGGTTCCATAATCTTGATAACGAGGCTGACCGTAAGCTATCCGAGCAGAGTTTCTTGGTAGACAAGTCCGTGATTGAGGCGAACGACTATGCTCTCTCTATTAACAAGTATAAGGAAACAGTTGTTCAGAAAGTCGAGTATCCGCCTACGAAAGAGATAATGGCAGAGTTATTTGAAATTGAGAAGCGCATCGCGGCGGGATTGAAGGAATTGGAGGCGATGTTGGATGAATAGTTGGAAGAAAGTCCGCCTTGGTGATATTTGTACTGTCGTTTCGGGAACAACGCCGAAAAGTAATGTTCCTGAATTTTGGAATGGGGATCTGAATTGGGTTACTCCCGCCGAACTCAACGATGAAACCAAGGTTATATATATAACGCAAAGAAAGATAACACCTGCTGCGGTTCGTGCAAGTAGCCTGAAGCCATTTCCTGCAGGTACAGTTCTTCTTTCATCCCGTGCTCCAATAGGCAAGATTGCGATAGCTGGTACAGAAATGTACTGTAATCAGGGTTTTAAGAACTTAATATGTTCGGAAAGAATCCATAACGGCTTTTTATACAGATATCTGAAAGGAAAAACTGAATACCTAAATTCTTTAGGCCGCGGAGCTACCTTTAAAGAAATATCAAAAACAATTGTTGAGGATATACAAATTCCTTTGCCCCCCATCAATGAGCAACGTAGAATTGCTTCAGTGTTGGATAAGATAAGCCACTTAATTGCCCAACGAAAACAACAAATTGAGCAGCTCGACCTCATAATCAAATCCCGATTTATCGAGATGTTTGAGGGCCGGATAAAGAAGAAATGGGAGAATAAACGACTCGATGAGATAGCGACCACTCGTTTAGGGAAGATGTTAGATGCTAAAAAACAGACTGGTATTTGCTCATATCCCTACCTCGCTAACTTTAATGTACGTTGGTTTGGTTTTGATTTAGAACGTTTGAAAGAAATGGATTTCAACGAGGATGATCGAATTGAATTCTCTCTGATGAACGGAGATTTGCTTATTTGTGAAGGGGGAGAGGTTGGAAGAACGGCAATATGGCGGGGTGAACGTGCAAATTGTTTCTTTCAAAAGGCATTGCACCGAGTAAGGTGTAATCCAGAGATGTGTGTTCCAGAGTACATTGCATGGGTTATGTACTTCAAAGCACAAAACGGTCAATTCAATGAGGTTGCTACAACTGCCACAATTGCCCATCTGCCGAGTGTTAAGTTAAAAGTGATAAAGTTTTCACTTCCACCACTTGAACTCCAAAACGCCTTCGCCGACTTCGTGCAGCAGGTCGATAAATCGAAATTTGAAGTTCAACAAGGGCTGAAAAAACTTGAACTTCAATACAATGCGCTTATGCAAGAGTATTTTGGTTAGAAAACATCCCATTTTCCTATAATATGTAGTAAATCCAATACATATTGAATAGGAGAATAGAAAATGAGAGAAGCTTTGATCGCTGATATTGAGCAGAGAATGACAGAAATATTGAATAATGCGCAAATGGAACGTCTCCAGAAAGTGCTAAATTATTGTTTGTATAACGTTACCATCACTGAATGTGTAAATGCTTTGGCGGGAGAAGAAGACGAACCAACGAATGAAGCTTTATTAGAATCATTCCTTGCTTCAAAACAAATAGAAGGCTGCTCTGCAAAGTCTTTGAAGTATTATAATTCAACTATTCACAACATTTTTAGTATTGTGAAGAAGACAGTGAAGCATATTACAACTGACGACTTGCGGCAGTATCTTGCAGACTATCAGCGCAATAGCAAGTCGGGCAAGGTGACCATCGACAATATTCGCAGAATCCTTTCCAGTTTCTTCTCGTGGTTGGAGGATGAGAATCATATTATCAAAAGCCCAATGCGGCGAATTCACAAAGTTAAAGCCGGGCAAGCGGTCAAGGAGACGTATTCGGATGAGGCGTTAGAACTGCTACGGGACAATTGTGGCTCTATCCGCGACTTGGCTATTATTGATTTACTTGCTTCTACAGGGATGCGTGTCGGCGAAATGGTGAAGTTAAATCGCGAGGGTATCGATTTCGAGCGACGTGAATGTATTGTTTTCGGCAAGGGAGAGAAAGAACGACCGGTGTATTTTGATGCGCGAACTAAAATACATTTGCAAAGCTATCTTGATAGTCGAACAGATGACAACCCTGCGTTGTTCGTTTCATTAATCAAACCGTTCAACCGTCTTGAGATCAGTGGTGTGGAGATTAGGCTCCGGGAGTTGGGACGAAGATTGAACATCTCGAAGGTTCATCCTCACAAGTTTCGGCGGACGATGGCAACGAGAGCTATTGATAAAGGGATGCCAATAGAGCAAGTGCAGCAGTTGTTAGGGCATCAGAAGATCGATACCACCTTGCATTATGCAATGGTGAGTCAAAATAATGTGAAGATATCGCATCGTAAATATATCGGTTAGTGTCAAATCCCGATTTATCGAGATGTTTGGGGACCCGGTGACGAATCCGAAGGAGTGGGGACGTTCCACGGTTCGAGAGGTAGCGAAGCGGATAAGTGATGGTCCCTTTGGATCAAATCTTAAATCTGAACACTACTCCAAAAGTGGGGTAAGGGTAATTAGGTTACAGAACATCGGAGTTTCACATTTTTTGGATAGTGACAAAGTGTTTATCCCTATGGATCATTACGAAAAGCTCAAGAAGTACACCTGTATACCTGGAGAAGTAATAATTGGAACGCTTGGCGAACCGAATCTACGCGCTTGTATTTTGCCGAAGCACATTGAAATGGCTATTAACAAGGCTGATTGCGTCCACTTTGTTCCCAAGAGCGATATTGTTAATTCGCGTTTCGTTTGCCAGTACATTAACCACCCCACAACACTAGTTTTGGCAGAGGAAGCTATTCATGGGCAAACCCGCTCTCGTATCAGTATGAGTCAAGTTGCTGCGCTTTCTATATTTATTCCACCACTCGAACTCCAAAACGCCTTCGCCGACTTCGTGCAGCAGGTCGATAAATCGAAATTTATCGGTTCGATTTCAAAGCTTGACGGCTTGATCAACAGATATTTCGTGTAAAGTCGACATAAACTAGCCCAAAAAACAAAATCCCTTCGACAATCTACTAGATTATGGTACAATAACTATGCGATAGATATCGGTCTTCAAGGGCGGTCGGCACATCTCCTGAACGGGAGGTGATGCCATGACAGTATTCGAATCGCTTAGTCTAATGATCTCATTCGGATTATTGATTACCGCGATACTGTCCTTCCGTAAAAAGAAGTAGACCCCCTTGAGTTTAGCGGCAACGGGAGGTCTACTTCTGCTGTCCTATCCATAAGGCCGATCGCCTTTGCAGGCAATCTGTTGCATGGCCGCGTATGTTACCAGCATGCGCGGTCATTAGCATCAACAGCCTTAACTTATTTATATAATACCATAAATCTAATGTTATACAAGGTGATCGTGATGGATGCAAATTTTGGCTTCCTGCAAGGACAAACCGAATACGCGCTGTTTGCAACCGCATGTATCGAGGCGGAGCGGGTGTTAGCTACCTCTCCTGCAATGGCAGCGGTCGGTAGCCGCAAGGCCTTCGAACTTGCAGTGAAATGGGTGTATGCTGCCGATAACGCGATTACCATGCCCTACAAGGACAATTTGCAGGCGTTAATTCATGAGCCTTCTTTCAGATATGCAATGGAAAACCAAACATGGGGCAAGCTGACCTATATCGTGAAGCTGGGGAATCTCGCCGTACATACAGATAAAGCCATCAGCCGAAGTGATGCAGTTCTTTCTCTTTCCGCATTGTTTGAATTCGTGCAGTGGCTTGATTATTGCTATGGTGTCAACTATGTAGAACGTTGTTTTGCAGAAGAGAGTATACCTGCTGAGAAGGTTCTTCTTGATGAAGCGAAGATCAAAGAAAAAGATAGCTTAATTGAGCAGAAGGATTCCGAAATTGAGGCTCTACGTGCTAAGGTAGCTGCGATGAGTGATCAACTTACCGCCGATAAAGAACAGCATAAGGAAGAACGCCTGTTCACGCCCAAGGATCTATCGGAATTTCGAACGCGCAAGAAATATATCGATGTTGACTTGAAACTGCTTGGATGGACATTCGGGGATGATGTGCAGGAAGAAGTTCCGCTCGTTGGTATGCCTAATCAAGAGGGAAAAGGCAAAGCGGACTATGTTCTATACGGCAAAGATGGGTTGCCTCTCGCCGTCATCGAAGCTAAGCGCACCTCAAAAGATGCGAAAATTGGAACACATCAGGCCAAGTTGTATGCAGATTGTTTGGAGAGAATGACGGGTAGACGCCCTATGATATTTACCACGAACGGATTCGAAACCAATTTGTGGGATGATGTCTCTTTTCCCCAGCGCAAGGTAAGCGGAGCATTCTCCAAAGCTGATCTGGAAAAGCTGATGAACCGCCGCAGCGAACGTAAAGTATTGGACGAAATACCGATTGACGATAAAATCACAGACCGTTACTACCAAAAGGAAGCGATCCGTGCCGTATGCGAGGGCATAACGACAGGTCATAGGCGAGCTTTACTCGTCATGGCGACCGGAACTGGCAAGACGAGAACAGCGTCCAGCTTGACCGATGTGTTATCACGCGGTGGATATGTGACGAATATTTTATTTTTGGCGGATAGGACGGCCTTGGTAAAACAGGCTAAGGACGATTTCAAGAACTATTTACCGGACATGTCTCTCTGTAATTTGTTAAGCAATAAGGATGATAAGAACGCACGCATTATATTTTCTACCTATCCAACCATGCTTAACGCCATTGACAGTACCAAGAGCGATGACGGTAAACGTTTGTTTACGCCTGCTCATTTCGATTTAATTGTGGTGGACGAGGCACATAGAAGTATTTTCAAAAAGTATCGCGCGATCTTTGAATACTTCGATGGGATTATTGTGGGATTGACGGCAACGCCTAAGATGGAAGTTGACCACAACACATACGATTTCTTTGAGATGGAAGACGGAGTTCCCACTTACGCGTATGACTATGAGACTGCGGTGAAAGATGACCACGTGTTGGTGCCGTATCATAACATTGAATCTGAGATGAAATTCCTGCAGCAGGGGATCACCTATGATGATCTTTCCGCAGAAGATCAGGCGCGATACGAAGATGATTTCACAGATGAAGATGGCGATATGCCTGACTTTGTTCCTTCTCCCGCGATTAATGAATTCATCTTTAATCAATCTACGGTCGATCTTGTATTGGAAGATTTAATGATCAAAGGCATCAAGGTGGCAGGTGGCGATAGACTTGGGAAGACGATCATTTTCGCGCAAAATAAAAGACATGCGCAATATATCGTGGATCGGTTTAACAAGCTGTATCCACAGTATTATGGACATTTTGCCAAACGCATTGTCTCTGATGATAGTTATGCTCAAAGCCTTATTGATGATTTTAAGGTTGCGAATAAACACCCGCATATCGCCGTCTCCGTGGATATGCTAGATACGGGCATCGATGTTCCGGAAATCGTCAATTTGGTGTTCTTCAAGCGTATACGTTCCAAGACGAAGTTTTGGCAAATGATCGGTCGTGGGACGAGACTGTGTAAAAACTTGTTCGGAGAAGGGGGGGAAGATAAAACCTGCTTCTTCATCTTCGATTATCTTGGAAACTTCGAATTTTTCCGACAAAACAAGGAGGGGCTTCAGGGCAATGAAACCCAGAGTCTATCCGAATCCATCTTTGTCAAGCGAATCCGGTTGATTCATCATTTGCAGCAGTCCGTCTTTACTGAGGAGCCTTACCAGACAATCCGAACAGACCTGATTCAGACAGTCATCCGACAAATTAATCCGTTGAACACAGAACTGGTGTCGGTGAAGATGCAGTTACAATACATCGAGAAGTACAAATTTGCAGAAGCTTTTGTCTGCCTCACGGACGAAGATAAATCCAACTTAATTAAACACCTTGCGCCAATTGTATATATGGATGACACGGACGAGCATGCCAAGCGGTTTGACAATTTCATGTATGGATTAATGATTGCACAAATCGAGGGATCGCGGCAGTTCAAAAATGGAAGGAAAAAGTTGATTGAGATAGCCGACAGGCTATTGAAGCGTGCCACGATACAACAAATCAAAGAAAAGCTTCCGCTCATTAACATGATCGGAACAGACGAATTTTGGGAGAAGGCTGATCTGATAAATTTTGAGAAGGTACGTGTGGAATTACGCAGTTTAATTGTATTAATTGTAGATGAGGGTGGTAGGAAGCCTATCTTTACCAATCTTAAGGATGAAATTCTCATGGTCAGTGAAGGTAAACCGATGTATCCGGCTTATGAATTTGAGGATTATCGGCTGAAGGTGAATCGGTATATTGAGCAGAATCGTGACAACTTGGCGATTTACAAGCTTCGTCATAACATTCCGCTAACTTCATTTGACTACGGGACTTTGGAAAGAATCTTTACCGGGGAACTCGGCACTGCAGAGGATTATAAAAGGGAGTTTCAGGATACTCCGTTCGGCCTGTTGGTGCGTAAAGTCGCTAAACTTGAACATGAGGCCGCAATCGTGGCGTTCTCTGAATTTATCAACGACGAGTCTTTGAGTCAGGGACAGATCGTCTTTGTTAAAAAGGTGATCGATTATATTGTGCAGAACGGGTATGTGGATAATGTAACGGTGCTCACGAAACCGCCTTTTGATAAGCCGCAAAGTTTTGTCAAATTGTTTGATGGGACAAAACAAAAGAGACTTGTAGAGATGGTTACAAGGGTCAAAGAGAATGCGGTCAGGATTATGGGCGAATAGGATGAATGTGCAAAGGATATTGGAAATAGACTCAAGCTGGGGTTTAGTGGGGTGAACTTGTGAAATTCTACATCGGGGTAACCGATCATAATTGGTTTCAGCACTTGGCAAAGGAACAACCTGATGAGTTGAATTTCTGGCAACCGGGCGGCAGGCAATCTTTCAAGGCCATTCGGCCCAATGATCTCTTCTTGTTTAAGTTGCATAGTCCCAATAACTTTATTGTCGGTGGAGGGTTCTTTGTCCGGCATTCCTTCCTGCCCGTATCGCTGGCGTGGGAAGCGTTCGGAAACAAGAACGGAACGAGCGATTACCTAAGTTTTCGAAATGCAATTCTTAAGTATAAAAAGAGCGATTTTCGTACTGATCCGGATCCGACAATAGGGTGTATCATTCTGTCTATGCCGTTTTTCTTTGAGAAGAAAGATTGGATTCCTGTACCGGAAGATTGGAAACCTAATATTGTGCAAGGCAAAACCTATGATACCGATACCGACATTGGTCTGAAGTTATACTTACAAGTGCAGTCTCGATTTCAATATTATTCAAATATTGAGTTTGAAACTGTTATGGAAGAAAGCCAAGCGAATAGGTATGGTTCGGCACACACGATTTACTCCAGGATTGGTCAAGGAACGTTCAAAATCATTGTGACGGAAGCGTATCACCGCAGGTGTGCCATAACAGGGGAGAAAACGCTACCGGTATTAGAAGCAGCACATATTAAGCCATATTCGCAGAATGGCCCTCATATGATAAATAACGGGTTGCTATTGAGAAAAGATGTTCATACATTGTTCGATAGAGGATATATGACGATCAATGAAGACCTGCAAATTGAAGTGAGCAAACGAATTAAAGAAGATTACGGAAATGGCAGGGAGTATTATGCATTTCACGGCAAAAGATTAGCCGAAGTCCCTGAGCAACTGAACGAAAGGCCTTCTTCTCAATTTCTTATTTGGCATAATGAAAATGTGTACTTGGCTTAATCTGCCATATTGTACTACTTCCGTTCCCACCTAGCCCCTTAAAATGGTGCATGAAGGTGGGGTTTTCTATTATTCCCGATTGCGTTCATACGGCTTGGGATTGCCGGTTAGACCTAGCAAGTAGTCGACACTTACCTTGTGGTACCCTGCAAGCTTAATCAGAACGGACGTCGGAATATCCAGTTCGCCACTCTCGTAGCGGGAATATGTAGCTTGTGTGACGTTTAAATACTCCGCCATTTTTTGCTGTGTGATGTCTTTATCTTCGCGTAAATCCCTAACCTTTTTGTACATATCAATCACCCAAAACCATTCTATGTTATACGATTTTTGCATATTTACTTTTATGCGGTATTCGTATAAAATTTGATTTGAGATGATCCGCTTTAAAATCAATTTTAAACCACTTCAAAATAGGTTTGCTTCTGAACTCCGTGTGTTGGAACTAAGAGGTGATCATGGCGTGATTCGAATACCGGTGTCAGAGAAGAAGGTTGCTGAGCTCAAGACAAGAATGTGATGACGATTCTTTACGGACTCGGCGAAACCTAAGGCAGGAGGATTACGAGGGAAAATGTAGAAATTTAGTAGCAAAGGACAAGACTGAAGGTAGGGCATGAACATGTGGGCGGAAATGGCGGAGTTTGCTAAAGCGAATTCGACAGAAACACTCTTGATATCGATCATTGGTACGGCATTGGTCTGGATGTACAAGCAATTTAAAGGCATGATTGACCGTGAACAGCAGGACAAGCTGACGACTGTCCAATTGAAGCAGGGGCTGTTCACGAAGCTCGAGTTAAGCATTGCGAGCGTACTTCATCTGAACAATGAAGACAGCAAACAAAGGATGTATGCATTGTTGGGGGAATGCGGTCCGTATTTGACAAGTACGCAGCGCTCTGTGATTCGTGATTATTATAAAACATTCGATTCAGGATTGCTTTACTCCCTACAAGCTTTGATAGTCAATGAAGTGAATAAGCTCAATCGGCAGTTGGAAAAAATGATGGAGTACAAAGACAATAGTGAATGGTTGAATTATATCAGAAAGTTGTATGCTCCGTTCGGCCCTATTTTGTTGTTCGGTGTGCTAGCTTCGTATATCATGTTTATCGTCGCACTCTTGAGACAAGGAGCTACTTTATGGGTACAAATTAATATATTGCTTTTTGGAATCACGTTTTTTATTTCTGCAACGATTACCTTTGGTACGGTCTTTTTCCTTGTCAGGCGTGAGTTCGGCAAGCAAGGGGTGAAACGTTGGGCCGCCATTGCGATATTCATTCTTTCCCCTACATTAGTGTTCGTTTTTAAACGATATGATATGTCCATCATCGCGCTTATTATTCAAGCCTCAATGATGGTATTCTTATCATTCAGCAAGCGGCCGTCGGAAATAATTCGACCATAGATAGGAGCATTTTCGTCCGTGGAACTATTGTAATCCTTCGGAAACTTATTCCTGAGCTTCGGTACTGAAGATTCTAGGCAACCGCGGCGAGATTCGAATACCAGTGTAACTGGGTGGGGCAACCAACAGGTTGGCTATTGGCGAACAATGAAAATGATCCTTCTCAATTGTACTTACGATTGGAAGGATCATTTTCATTTTCGTCTTGGGTAGGACTCGAAGGCTACAATGTCGAAATAGGGAGTATTCCAATTGATAGGATAAAGAAAATATGACGAAGGTGACGATACATGCAAAAATATGAAGCCGTTCGCAATATCTTTACACAACTTCTGCACCATAACTATGAGCCGGTTGAAATCGATCTGCTCGATGGGTGGAGGTTGAAGGCGGATGTCTCTGCTCCCAAAGTAGATAGCGAGAAGCCGTATCTGGGATTGGTCCCCATCGCCCTTGAATTCTATCAAGGGTCGGAATGGAAGAAAAATTATCTGTTATCCATGAGGTTTGTTCAAACCACGCTGTACCCATCCCTCGAAGATATGGAAGGCGGGTATGCCTTATTCATTCGTAGCTCGAAATCGGAATTGCTGTTCCGCGCCATGCAGGCAGCCAAATATGATATCATCAACGACCAAATGACGGTCCACATTACGACGGATCTCAATTCCAAGAGGGGCATTACCAATTTCCGTGAGAATATCGTCAAGTGCATCGAGCAGTATCGGGACGTCTTCGAACAATGGGGAGGCAAGCGGCCGGAATCGAACCAGTTTACTTATGCAACTTATGAATATCCAAACGACACCTTCACTCAGAACAAGCAAAATATTTTGCAAATGTCTTTGCTCCTGGCTGTGTTCAAGGCGGTGTTGAAAGGCGAGCTCGAAGTGCCCCTGTCAGCGTTGATCGCAACTCAGCCGACTCCTCTAGAGCCTCGGATCTGGAAGATTGCACCTGGATCGAAGGCCATGTATTGGGATAATGCAGTAGAGGACGGGAATATCTTCATCGGATGGCCCGAGCTTGGCGACTTAAAGCAATATGATACTTACGAACAACTCAAGAAAGCGTATGTTGCGGCCTATAACCCCCAGCAGGAGCCCGCGAACGATTTGGATTCGTTATGGCAATTCTGCCGAGAGATCCAACAGGGGGACATTGTCATTGCCAATAAAGGCTGGCAACGTTTGATGGGAATTGGGCGGGTGACCGGAGATTACCAGTACGACGGGAAAGAGAGCGATTTTCGGAACATCCGAACGGTCGAATGGATCGTGAAGAGTCAAGTCAATTTCGATAGCAACGTATTTCGAACACCAACCGTAACGCCTGTACATAAGCGACATCTGAGCACGATGAAGCAAGGCGTGATTGAACAAGTCGAGAATGGCAATGAGCTGTGGGAGCAATTGTTCGGAGGCATAGCAGTACAACCGACCTATTTGCAGGAGACGCTCGCAGACAACTTCCATCATTATTTGCAGTCTCGCCAATTCTGGTATTCGCTCGATTTTGTGAGACGCTTCGTCACTTCGTTGCGTGCCAAGCCTTTTCTCATTCTGTCCGGCAGCTCCGGCACGGGGAAGACGAAGATCGCCCAATATTTCGCTGAATACATGCGATCCCCTCTTCCCGCCGGTGATCATGCGAACGGCTTGCCTCATGAAAATAGCGACGGAAGCGATCAAGCCAAACCCTTCCTCATGCAGTGGCAGCCTTATAATTTCGGGTACCAGCGCATGATCGTCACGGTGGAAATGATGGAGCAAGTGGAATCGAATGTCGCAGATGGTGTAGAGATTGAGGTGCGGTTCAACGGTGGACAAGTCGAGAAGTCGCTGATCAAACAACAAGGGAGCACGGTGCGTCTCGGATTTCGCAAACACTTCATGGCATGGCTGAACCAACAATTTCAAGTTGGAGACGCTGTCGAACTCACCATCGCAGATGGCGGGAAGATCTTCTCGTTTAGCAAACCAACGTCACCATCGGTTTCCGCTAATAACAACAATCTCTCCTTCGTGTCCGTGAGACCGGACTGGCTGGATCATCGGGGACTGCTCGGCTACTACAACCCACTGTCGGAGAAATACGAGCCGACTCCATTACTCAAGCTCATGCTGCAAGCCGAACGCGATCCCGACCAGCCGCATTTCGTCATTCTGGACGAGATGAATCTGGCGAAGGTCGAATACTACTTCTCTGATTTTCTGAGCTGCATGGAAAGTCGCCGATTGGATCCATCCGGTCAACTGGTGCAGGAGCCGCTTACGATCCATCAGCTAACAAGGCCTGTCGAATACGTCGATGATGATAATCGCGTATATACGATTCCGGCCAAGCTCCCGATTCCGTACAATCTGTATATCATCGGAACGGTGAATATCGACGAGACGACGTACATGTTCAGTCCTAAGGTGCTGGATCGGGCGAATGTACTGGAATGCAGCGAAATTGACCTTCAAGGGTATTGGCGTTCCCTTGAACTCGCCGGGGACCGCCCTTCGGAGATTACCCGTCTGGCGGATCGCAGCGATCAGTTTACCAACGACGGACAATATCATCTGCCGCTATATAGCAAAGAATATCTGCAGCGGGATAACCGGGAGCTCCTGAAGGAAGCTTTCGACGTGATTCTGCGTTTGCACGGACTTCTCGAAGCGGAAGGCCATCCATTCGGTTATCGGGTATTGGATGAAGTGATGACCTATCTGCTTTTGTCGGCACGTGATGATCACGACATGCAGACAGAGGCGCTTGACGCGCAAATTGTTCAGAAGATTTTGCCCAAGCTGTACGGCAATCGGAAGCAACTGGAGCGTCTTCTGATTAGGCTGCTCGAACAATTCGTCATTGGAACGCTCACGGGCGATCCGTTGTCGAAAGACAATCAGGAAATGCTGGAGATGGAAGAATCCTACGTCTATCCTCTGAGCGGCAGGAAGGTATACAAGATGTACAAACAGTTATTGCAAACCGGCTACTGCAGCTTTATTTGCTGATGGGGCGGTTGGCCAGGCTAATAGATGTTGACGGTGAGCGGAGGTGAAGAGATTGTTGGTTCTAGGTCATACGATATACGTCAAAGGAACTTCGAACGCGGTAACCGGTGTATTGTGGGAATTAACGGATTATGTCGTTGATTTCGGAAGCGGGCTCACGGATGCTCGGAGAAAGCTGATCATTCAGAATTACGGAGCGGTTCTTCAACCGCTTCACGGCTCCTACTTTCTGCTGAATTATGGCAACTTCGTCGGATACACCTTCTTCTGCGGTCGTGAATATAAGGTGCTCAGTCGTAAGCTTACCGAGCGGGATATCGAACGAATGAACAGATTGATCAGCTCGAAGTTGGCTACCTTGCCTTATGATGTTTACCAACCTGCCCAAACTTCGTGGACGGTGAGTGCAGCGGAAGAAGCTCAGAAGCTTCACCAGTGGTATCTCTTGCGAACGGCGATGTTGGGCGAGTGGGAGGGTGCTCCTCTGTCGGATTGGTGGCGGCTGATCGACCGCGACCCGCACCACCGGATCGAGAGTATCCCGGTGGACAGTCCGGATTGGACTCGTCTTCACATCGAACCGGAATCCCTGGAGGCCATGATTGGACGGCCGGAGACGTGGGTGCCGCTGCCCGCCGGCAGCGAACTGATGCATACGGCGGTTGGCAGGAAACTGTCGGCAGGCGGTCGGTCCTATTTTCCATCGGAAGTAAGAGGAAGGGTGAATCAGCTCACTTACGATACCGCCGACAATCGCATGCTGAAAAATATCGTCGAGCAGTTCCAGGAGTTAACCGAGTGGATGGACAATCAATTGCAGAAGGGCGTTCTATTCAACCGGTATAGACTGAATCAGGATAATCAGGCTATGAACGAGGAATTGGGCGAATTATTGCGATCGGCGTGGATTCAGGAGGTGGGGGCGCTTACCGTAGTCCCCCAGGCCTCTACCGTATTGCAGCGTAAGAACGGGTATCGTCAATGGTATTCGTTGTACCAGCAGTGGCTGCTCGGCGGTCAATTCCCGTTGCCGAATGAATGGCTTCGCATATTGGTAGACACGAAGGACATCGCAAAAATATATGAGTTCTGGTGTTTCTTCACAGTTGTGGATCTCATCGAACAGCAGATTGGGGTTCCGCCAAACGCGATTAACGAAACCGCTGGGTGGGACGAGTTGGGGAAGCTCGTGAACGGATTGCGGGTTGATTTTACGTGTTGGGAGAACCCCTTGCAGGTCTACTATAACAAGTGTTTTTCAGGCGGCAAGGAGTCGTATTCCTTGACCTACAGGCCCGACATTAGCGTTCGTTGGCAGGAGAGTTGGCATCACTTCGATGCGAAATTTAAGGCAGGATCGGATGGACAAGGGGGGAAGGCCGTCAAGAAAGAAGACCTCGACAAAATGCACACTTACCGGGATGCCATCCAGGGAACGAATACGGTCTGGGTGCTGTATCCTGGCGATCATGAAAAAACACCGTTATTCTACCAGGCGGGCGTTGATGCAGCTTTAAGTGGCGTGGGCGCAGTTGCATTGACTCCGAATCATGATGCTGGGCTAAGGGCGGTAATTGCTCGGCTGTTGGAGTCCTATTGTTAAGGGGAAACCAGAGAAGATTATTACGAATGAAGAATTTCTTTTGCGGCCGCATCTTCAATATAGGTTGGGGTAATACGCTTCAGGCCAAGTGCTTTGAAAACCTTATCAATCGTTCCTATTTTTACACCTTCATGACCAGCTTCGATTTGAGAAATTCTTGCCTGATTCGTCCCGGCTGCCTTCGCAAGTTGTCGCTGTGTCCAACCTAATTGTATACGCCGCGCCATGACCAGATCCCCGATGATAACAGGGAAAGAATTAAGATATTCGTGAATTTGCGGCAGGTCATGAACTTCTTTCATAAATTCCTGAAGATCGGAGCGGAACTTTGTCCTAGCCATCTGCAGTCACCTCTTCAAGATGAATATACTTGCTCGGATTCGATAAGAAATTGGGAATCAAAGCTTCGGTTTCTTGCACAGCTAAATCGAATTCTGCTGACGATGTATCTTGCTTTATTACCGAGCACACGAAGTTCAATCAGCGGCGGGTGGTATTTTAATGCCTTGACAGGCTCAACTAACGTAAAAGGTATCCCGTCATTGTCGTTCTCTACAAGTGTTTTGAAAAACGAGTCTGAAATGCCGTGGCGTTCTGCAAATGCAATTGCACGGAGGATGCGCGGCAAAAGCCATGAAGCCGTAGCGTCACCTTGTCGCATTAAATAGGACAGATATTCGAGTTCATCATATACCGGACGATTGCCATGTTCCGTCATCGCAAACTTTGTGATTGCCATAAATATATCATGAGTGATATCAAAAGTCAAAATACCACCGCTACCTCCTTTGAATTAATGAATTGCAATTGCTCCTTTTCACCGACAAAAAAAACACCTCACAAAGAAACACGATTCGTGTTTGACTTTGTGAGGTGCTTCCTCGTCTATGTTGATTCCATTATACAAGTGAATATCATCATTTACAAATATTGCAGGTGACAGAAGGATTAAATAAATAGGCAGGGAGCTACACATCTAATGTCGAAATATGGAATAACCCAACGATCGTAGGAGGACTCAAAAGTGTCGGTGTACAACAAACTCGTGCGTGACATCATCCCCCAGATCATAGAACGTAGCGGGAAATCTTACTCCATCCGGACCCTAACAGATGAGGAGTGGTTGGCTGAACTGAAAGTCAAATTTCAGCAGGAATGGGCCGAGTATTCGATTAGTCGTCTGCGCGGACCGGCGGCATCATGATGCTTGGAGGTCGCAACGTCCAGATAAGCAGAAGACGGTGAATTGGATGCTCTCTTATTCAAGCGCGGGACCGCAAGAAGCATCCGAAAGCCTGTCAAAATCAAGCTGTCGTCAAAGCCGCATCCGCAGCGCGCGACGACGATTTCCGTATGCTATGGGCAATGAAAAATTGGGCTGCATAGTAGGTGGTCATGATCCAGGCGCCGGAATGGGAGACGTCCGATATAAACATGTTCCACGACAGGATGGAATCGGACACCAGAAAGAGCAACGATCCGACTGCGGCGTAAGGATTGCCGGTCATGATCGCCGCCCAGGCCATCAGCGAGATTACGACGATATAGACGAGAACAGGCGCGATGAGCCCGATCTGTCCGCTGTCCCGGAGCGCATGTGCGAGCTGCAGACCCATATACCCGGCAAATAGCGCTAAGGGAACGAGCGAGGCAGCGCGCGGCCAGGAGAAACGGAGGCGTCGCAAGAAGGAAGCGGTGTAGAACAGATGTCCGATCAGGAAGGCAGAGAGCCCGACAACGAACCATTTCATCAGTCCGTCGCCGCACATGGAGAAGAACAAGCCGAGCAGCAGCAGCCAATGTGTCGGCTGTCGGGCAGGAGGGCAGAGCAAGCCGGCGTACGACAGGATGAGCGCCATCGGAATCAATTTAAAGACCAGCTTGAGGCCCTCCGGATCGGACGGGATGATGAAAATGTAAAGGAAGCTCATCAGGATGATGGCAAACGGAAGCACTTTACGAATCAAGTGGGACCCCTCCAGCAGAGCATCGTTTTTATACTTGATTCTGCGCGTACCAGCTATTTCCCTGCCGTGCGTGGTGCTATTATTTGCTTCCACAGGTATGATGCAATAATATTAAGTCATATAATCTGACATAACATAAGGGGATGCACACGGTGAAACTTCGATACACAGGCAAGACGAAAGATGTATATGAGTTGGACAATGGCCAATACCTTCTTAAGTTCAAAGACGACGTAACGGGCGAAAATGGCGTGTTTGATCCTGGTGCGAACACAGTCGGGCTTGTCATGGAAGGAGCCGGGCGGGCCGGATTGCGGTTGACGAAACTGTTCTTTGAAAAATTGAATGCGAGAAACATTCCTACACATTACATCGATGCGGATATCGAGAGCGCAACGATGACCGTTGCTCCCGCCAGCGTGTTTGGCAATGGGCTTGAGGTCATATGCCGTTACCGGGCAGTCGGAAGCTTCCTTCGGAGGTACGGCATGTATGCGCAAGAAGGGCAACCGCTTGATGCATTCGTGGAAGTCACGCTGAAAGACGATGCGCGCCAAGACCCGCCGATCAGCAAGTCTGCGCTTGAGATGCTTGGTGTTCTGTCGGCAGAAGAGTATGAGACGCTGGAACAACAGACGAAGCAAATTAGCCAGCTTGTGAAGGACGAGCTGGGCAAGAAGGGCATCGAGCTGTATGACATCAAATTGGAATTCGGCCGATTGAAAACGAGCGGGGAAGTCGTTCTCATCGACGAAATTTCCGGTGGAAACATGCGCGCGTATAAAGACGGGGTTTATATCGAACCGCTTGATCTGGAGAAACGCATGCTGACAGAGGAATAAAATCGATAACAACAGGACGTTCCTCCCGCGGCTTGGCCCATGTTGTCATGAAAGCCGCGATCTGGCAGCCAATTGAATGAACATCTCTGCGAACACGAGTCCCATGACGATGGCCCCCGCCAATATGCCGGCCCGCGCTGCATATTGCAGGCTTTCCAGATAGTCGTTCAGGACGATGGCGCGCATCGCTTCATAAGCCAAGCCGCCGGGCACGAGCGGGATGATTCCGGCTACGCTGAACACGGTTGACGGCTGCTTGTACCATCTCGCAAGACCATGCGCGAGGATGGCGATGGCGAATGCGCCCGCGAAGGATGCCGGCACCGCATCCACTTCGGCCAGAGTCAGCAAGTAATAGGTCATCCATCCGGCGACCCCGACAAGTCCGATATGAACAAGCGATCTTCGAGGTCCGCCGAATGTGGCCGCGATCCCCAAGGTGGCGATGAAGCTGCAAACAGCTTGAAGAAGCCACTCCACCACATCTCCCCCTCGCATTTAAACAATGAGTGAAACGGCAATGCCGGAGCCGATGGCGAGCGCGGTCAGGCAGGCTTCGGCTCCTTTGGACAGGCCGGACACCAGATGTCCTGCCATTAAATCTCTTACCGCATTGGCAATCGCGACACCAGGCACCAGCGGCATAACCGCGCTGATGATGATTTTATTCGCTTCCAGCCCGACGCCTGAATTTACCGCAAGATCTGCAGCCAGACCGATGACGACCGAAGCGGCAAACTCCGCGAAAAACCTGACCTTCGTCTTCCGGGTTATCAGAGCCATAATGGCATAGCCCAAGCCTCCGGCTGCCGCAGCTGAAGGGATATCCAGGTAACTCCCCTGAAACAAAACCACAAATGCGCCGCATCCGAGAGCAGACAAAACGATTTGCCAAAATAAATTTAAAAAATAGCGGGATTGTTCGATTTCCTTCAACGCTGCATATGCTTCTTCGACTGTGATTTGTTGGGAGCTCAGCTTTCTTGAAACTTCATTAATGCGGGAGATTTTGTCCAATTGGATCGAACGATTTTTAATCTGGGCAATCTTGGGCGGATAGCCGTGACCGATGGAAAACAGAATGCCGGTCGGCGTTACAAAGCTTTCGGCTTCCGTGTAGCCCTGCGAGGCTGCCATTCGCAGCATCGTATCTTCGGCCCGGTACGTTTCCGCACCGCTCTGCACGAGCAGCTTTCCGGCCAATACGAAGCACTCTACCTCCAGTTGTCGTAGATGCTGGGACATCTGTCATCCTCCGCCCGGATCTGAATTTTCAGCCCTTGCCACAGCATGAGCTTGTCCCCAGATCAATCGCTTAAGTTCATTATCCGTAGTTTGCGGCAAATGGTAAGCAACGTCAAGAAGTATCGGCGCTGATAACATCTTGCCAATTGATCCGGTCCTCCCGCTGGAAGGCAGGACTGCAAGTTGACTGTGTCGAATTAGGGATTATGATGAATTCAGACTTTCAATAAGAGCGACCCATATGAATCAAGGCTGCGGGAATTTTAACTGTCTGCGATATTTCGCAAGTTGCAGGAGGCATAAGATGATAATAAGAAAAACTTTTACAGCCCTCATGGTTGTTATCCTCGCGGCGTCCCTCTTTCCTCGGCAAGTCAGTTTTGGCAAGGACAACGGTGAGTTTAAAGTGATAGGATACTTTTCCGAATCTCCCTATTTGAATGATCCTATCGATGAAGCTGTTCAATTCGACGGACTGACTCACCTGATATACGGGTTCCTGAAGCCCGCTTCGGACGGCTCTCTTTATCCGATCGGTCAGCCCGAAAGGTTAAAGGAACTGGTGGAGAAAAGTCATGCGCATGGAGTGAAGGTTGTGATCGCGGTCGGAGGGGTGTTCTACGGGAACGAACCGCTGTCAGGGCATTTTGAATCGCTTGCCGGCAATGACGAAGCCCTCCGGCGGTTTGTCCAGGAAGTGCAGGAGTTCGTCCGGACCTACAACCTGGATGGCGTGGAGATAGATTGGGAATATCCCGACGCCGAATCTTCCGAGGAGTATGAACGTCTCCTATCGGCGCTCCAGGAAGCGTTGTCCCCCGTGGGCAAAACCTTGAGCACGGCCGTGGCGGCAGCCGGTTCGGCCAATACGAAAGCCGAATCCGCAACATCCGTGACGGATGCCGCCCTTGCGAGCTTGGACTGGATCAATATTATGGCTTACGATTTGGCGGGAGGTCAGCACAGTCCCTATTGGCTCTCGGATGTATCGATTCAGTACTGGAAGAAAAGAGGCGCGCCTGAGGAACGAATCGTTATCGGCATCCCGTTGTATGCCAGACCGAGCTGGAAGCAATACAGACACTTGGTGGCGACGGACAAAGCCAATGCTTATCTCGATTATGTGCCCGGCGACAAATTGGACTCCTATTATAACGGTCTCAACACGATCCGCCAGAAGACGAGGCTCGCTCTGAATAAAGGTGGCGGCATCATGTTTTTCGACATCCAGGAAGACACCCGGGATGAAACCAGCGCGCTGAAGGCCGCATTGGACATGGTACAAAGGTATGAACAATATCATCTCGACGATTATTTTATGGTGGTGGACAATCGCGAGTTGCTGTACACGCCGGAAGAGAACTTGGGGATGCCTTATCAGGACGGTCAGAATCGCATTCAGATTCCGGTAAGGAAGGCGCTGGAAGCCATTGGAGCACAGATCGAATACGATCATGGCTCGCGTACGGTCACGGCCACTCGGGAAGATACGACGGTCAAGATCCGGATCGGGAGTGAAATGCTGGAAGTAAACGGGGCTAAAGTGACCATGGACACCAAAGCCGTGGTGCGTGACGAGCGTACCTATTTGCCCTTGCGCTGGGTATATGAAAGCTTTGGCTACAAGGTGATGTGGTACGAAAGCAGCAAAACCGTTCTGGTGAGTCGAAACTAGTGGAAGCGGAGAGAAGAAAGGTTTGTTGAACCGCGCGATCAAGACGCCAAGAGGGTTCGTTCGATTAAACTATCTGCGGAATACGAGAAGCCGGCGCAAGAGATTCGGCATGTCCCGGATAAGTTCGCCCATTTTCTATCATGAGTGAACCCGGTATTCGAGCAATTGGAAAAGGAGCTGCACCTCATGGACAGCAATAAAAACGGATTCGCATCGATCGACGATTATATGGCGGCATTTGCTCCCGAGACACGGGAAATACTGCAAACGCTGCGAGAAGTGATTCGCGAGGCTGCACCGGACGCAACGGAAAAGATCAGCTACCAAATGCCTACTTTCGCGCTGCACGGGAATCTGGTTCATTTTGCCGCTTATCCCAACCACATTGGATTTTACCCGGCGCCGAGCGGGATCAATGCCTTTCAACAGGAGCTGTCGGACTACAAATGGTCCAAGGGCGCCGTACAATTCCCTGTCGACAAACCGCTGCCTTATGCATTGATCGGCAAGATTGTGCGGTACCGTGCAAATGAGAACAGGGAGCTCGCAGAAGCCAAAAAATTGAACAAGAAAAAATAACGCAAAATCATTGCCGAATAGTGAAGCACCGCGCAACGAAACACGGTCCGTGTTTGTGTTTGCGCGGTGCTTCCTCGACTTTACACGCCAATCTTCGGCAGATTGTTCATGCTCGCTTGCAAGGCTTCTTCAGAATAAGCAATGTCCATCAGTTGTCCGGAGAAATACGACTCATAGGCCGACATATCGAAATGTCCGTGCCCGGACAGCGCGATCAGGATGGAACGCGATTCGCCCGCTTCCTTCGCGGCGATGGCTTCGTCGATGGCGGCGCGGATGGCGTGCGCGGATTCCGGCGCCGGGATGATGCCTTCCGTCTGGGCGAATTGCACAGCCGCTTCGAATACGCCTTGCTGCCCGTAAGCCTGCGCTTCGATGAGACCGTCATGATACAACTGGCTGACCAGCGGCGAGTCCCCATGATAGCGCAGTCCGCCTGCATGAATGCCTGGCGGCACGAAGTCGTGGCCCAGTGTGTACATCCGCATAAGCGGAGTCAGCTTGGCGACATCGCCGAAGTCGTAGGCGAAGGTGCCGCGCGTCAGCGTGGGGCAAGCTTTCGGTTCGACGGCGACCAGCCGCACGTTGCGTCCGTTCGTAAGCCTATCCTGCAGGAAAGGGAAGGCAAGGCCCGCAAAGTTGGAGCCTCCGCCGCAGCTGCCGAATACAACATCGGGGTAGTCTCCGGCTTTCTCCATTTGCAGCTTCGCTTCCTGACCGATGACCGACTGATGCAGACAGACATGGTTCAGTACGCTGCCGAGCGCATAGCACGTATCCTCATGCGTCGCTGCATCCTCGACCGCTTCGCTGATGGCGATGCCCAGCGAGCCGAGCGAGTCGGGGGACTGCTCCAGGATGGCGCGGCCGGAGGCTGTCCGGTCAGAAGGGCTGGCGAACACTTCGGCCCCGAACGTATTCATCAGAATGCGGCGATAGGGCTTCTGTTGATAGCTGACTTTGACCATATATACCGTGCACTCCAGGCCGAAGAACTTACAGGCCATGCTGACCGAAGAGCCCCATTGGCCGGCGCCGGTCTCGGTCGCAATGCGGCGGATGCCTGCGAGTTTATTGTAATACACTTGCGGAATCGCCGTATTGAGCTTGTGGCTGCCGGCAGGGCTGGTTCCTTCATATTTGTAGTAGATCCGTGCAGGCGTATCGAGCGCCTTCTCCAACTGATACGCGCGATACATCGGCGTTGGGCGCCAGATCTTGTAGAGCTCGCGCACTTCCTCCGGGATTTCGATCCACCGTTCGGCCGTCATCTCCTGCTCGATCAAGGCCATCGGGAAGATCGCCTTGAAATCGTCAGGTCCCGCAGGCTGGCCGGTGCCCGGGTGAAGCGGAGGGGCGATCGGGTTCGGCATGTCGGCCATGACATTGTACCAATGCGTCGGTATTTCCTGTTCGGTGAGCATAATCTTCTTCTCGTTCAAGTTCATGTCCTCCTTGAGCATAAGATGAAGGCAATTGCTATGCAGCTACATTAAAGAAAATTCGTCGCGGACGGCTTATTTCCTGCTGACTGAATATATTGAAGGAATTTGTCGAAGCGGGAAGAAATATTAACAGGGGATGAATAACGATACCGTCCCGATCCCTTCACATATGCAGATTGAACAACAAGGCGGGTGAATGGTGAACATGAGAGCCATCGTCGTAGACGACGAGCGGTTGGTCATAGATTATATCGTCAGAATTCTTGCAGGCGCGGGAGTCGAAGTCGTGGGCTGTTGCACGAATCCTTATGAAGCGCTCGCGATGACGAAGGAATTGCAGCCCGACGTGCTGTTTCTGGACATCGAGATGCCCGAGATGAGCGGCCTGGAGATCGCGGAGCAGGTGTATGCGGACGGTCTCGAGTCGGAAATCGTCTTCATTACCGCCTTCAACCAGTATGCCGTCGATGCATTTCGGGTGAACGCGCTGGATTATTTGTTGAAGCCGGTCAGGAAGGAAGAGTTGAACCGCTCGCTGGAGCGGGTCAGGAAGAGACGCGGCGCGGGAGCGGGATTGGAAAAGAGGATCGGCCCTCGGCCCGTGTCGGTCTCTCTGTTCGGCAAGTTCTCCGTTTGTCTCGGAGACGATCCGGAACCGGTACGCTGGGTGACGTCCAAATGCGCGGAGCTGTTCGCATACCTGCTCCTGCAGCGAGGGGATAAGGAAGTAAGCAAGTGGGAGCTGTTCGAAGCGCTCTGGAGGGAGAAAGACACGGAGAAGGCGGATATCAACCTGCGAAGCACGGTCAGCAGAGTCAATAAAACGCTGCGGGATATCCGGGCGGGCATGTCGCTCGTCTCCGTCAGAAACGGGTATCGGCTCGCAGCTCCCGATGGCGAACTCGTCATTGACGCCGATCAGTTGGAGCGCCTGGCACTCGATTCCGTGGAGGTTGGCCGGAGTAATCTGAATGACGTCGAGCAGATCGTCTACCGCTGCGACCTGCCTTTACTGCAGGAGTTCAGCGGCGAATGGTGCGAGTCTTACCGGAACCGGTATCGTCAATATTTCCTTCATCTCGGGGAGAGACTGCTCTCTTATTATATGCATACGAAATCGGAACCTCTCAAAGCATCGCGTCTGGCAGAAATGTTGGTTACCCATCATCCCTATAACGATTCGCTGCGGACAGCGGCGTTGAAGCTCCATCTTCAGCTTGGAGGCCCGCAGCAGGCAGCCGCTTATTATGAGGCATATGCAGCCATGCTGAAGGCCGACTTGGGCACGGAGCCGGGCGAAGCGCTTGCCGCCGTATATCGTTCAGTGCTCGTTTGAAGCGTCGCGCAGACAAATATGCGTTCGTAGGAACCTGTGATCCATTGTGGAACGGGTTCTTTCTTGCGAGTTCAGAAAGTATAAGTTTCGCCTCTACTCGACGGATATCGTGCGAATAACGGAGCCGTTTTTCTTGTTTGCAACAATTTTGCAACAATCGTTCGGTTACAATGTCGGATACGGCATTATAGCATTCCTATCATAAATTTGTGCGGAGGGATTCAACAAGTGAGAACAAAGCGATATCAGCGCAATATCAGCCAGTTGCTTGTCGCCATGCTGCTGGTGCAGCTGTTGACGATGCTTCCGGGCCCTGTGCGGCCGGACGTCGGATATGCGGAACCGATCGGGCAGGAGGAGACGGCAACGGATGTCGACGTGATCCCGATCAGCGTGCAGGACGCCGTATATACACCGACCGACGCCCCGACGCTGATACCGATGGCGTATTCGGCTAACGAGGCGAACGCCGGCTCGATCTATGATTACACATGGGAGAAAGTAAATACCGGTTCCATGCTCATCCCCGATCCGCGTCATTCCGCCGCGATGGCTTATGATGAGCAGACGGGCAAGGTGGTGCTGTTTGGCGGAGCCAACGGTACGGAATTGCCGTTGAACGACACCTGGATCTGGAACGGTGCTGACCAGACCTGGCAAGAAGCCAATTGGGACGTTGAGAACGGAGTGCCGCTCGGCCCGACGCCGAGCGCGCGCAAAGGCGCGGCGATCGCGTACGATCCGGCCAGCAAGCAGGTGCTGCTGTTCGGCGGACAAGGCGCATCGGGCGCCTTGAACGATACTTGGCTATGGGACGGAATCAGCCAGGCCTGGGAGCAAGTGATTCCGGCGTCCGGCGGGCCGTCCAAACGCAGCTACGCGCAGATGGCTCACTACTATATCGACGAAGGACAAGGACCGGAGGGCAGAGTCGTGCTGTTCGGCGGCATCGACGGCTCGGCGATTCAGGGCGACACCTGGGTATGGAACGGCAAGGAGCGCACATGGACGAAGCAGACGCCAGCCGCAGCCCCGCCCCCGCTGCATTCCGCAACGATGGCCTATGACGGTGCGAAGGCCGTTCTGTTCGGAGGCGACGCCGGACCGGTTGTAAACGAGCCTGTGGTCGGGCCTCCCAAAACGCCAACCAGCGTCTCCTATGAGAAGAGCAATGGAAGAATTTGGGTGTGGGACGGCGAGACGTGGAATGATGTCCAGGGTCCCGAAAAATACAAACGGTTTATTTACGATCCGAGCGCGAATGGAGGAAAGGGAGGTCTCGGCGCCGAGACTTACAATTATGGACGCTGGGCGCATGTCATGGCCTACGACGGCAGAAGGGTCGTCTATTATGGCGGCGTGACGGAATGGGCTAGCTATGACAGCTATTTTGGATGGCAGACGGTCCGCACGATGCGGCCGACCGCACGTACGGATTTGGATTATTTCCAGGCCCATATAGATACCGTCTTTTCTTGGCGTGCGGGCGACTGGGAGACGGTTGCGCCCGGCTACAGTTCTCCCAATCCTCCATGGCAAGGATATGGGGATCCGTATCGGTATTACTACGTACCGGCGGGAGGACCTTATGAGCTGCCTGTCATCAATTATCCGTACGCCCGCGAGTATGCCAACATGGTGTTCGACGGGACGAATTTCGTATTGTTCGGCGGCAAAAGAGTAGAGCTTGAGTTATATAGCCTTGGCGACGATGGTTATGGCAAATTGGAGCATACGATTCCTTACGGGGCGGTGAATGAAACCTGGACGTTCGGCTACACGCCTCCGGAGCCGCCGAAGGTGAAGATCGAAGAGCCGATCATCCCCCTGCTGAACAAGCATACGCACGAGGATCGCGTCAGCGTGGTGACGGATGTATACGGCGGCGGCACCCGGCCGATCCTCAGCCGGGGACTGGAGTATCGGGAAGTTCCCGAGGCCGGTCAGGAAGAGACGGACTGGACGGCCGTAGCGGCCGAAGGAGCCGATGCCACGGCAACGGGAGCGGTCACGATTCACCTGGACAATGTGCTGGAATGGCAGGTGGAATATGAAATTCGCGCCTATGCCCGCAACGAACTCGGCACCAGCTACAGCCAGGTCGTCCGCTTCGCGTTGACGGAAGACGAAGATATGAAAGACTATGACGTTGCCTTCACCCGCGTCGGCCCCGCGTTCCTGCACAGCAAGGACAAGAAGCGGATCGTGGCGGTAGGCGAAGGTATGCTGAATCTGCTGCGTACGCCGGGAGAAGATGTGCGTTACCGCTTGCACAAACAAGACGGTGCGGATTATCCGCTGGCCTTCCGCATTCGCAGCAATACCGAGCTGGAGTTGACGTGGCAGGCGGATCTGCCGGACGGCGTTTACGATCTGGTGCTGGAGCACGAAGTATACACCGATCGCACGTTCGCCAGCGCGCTGACGATCACCTCGGTCGATTTTTACAAACCGCGCAACTACGCCAAGCTGGAAGTCGCCAGCGAGAGCGCGCAGAACCTGGCGTCCAAGCTGACGCTGCAAGGCTTGTTCGTGGAGAAGCCGACAGCGCCGGGCTTGTATGTGCTGGCTGAACCGCAGCCGGGCGAACCGCAGGAGATCTTGTCCATCAATGACTCGGTGATGTTCCAGGGCGCTTCGCTCGAAGTGGACAAGCGTACGCATCCCTATACGATTAGCGGCAACGGGCGGCTGTACGTGAACAGCGGCGGGACATCCGGGATGACGCTGTCGTATACGCTGTACGAAGGCAGCTTCACGTTCAAGGCCGATCGTTTCGAGTTGTCCGTGCCGGATTCGGAGCCGGCCGATTACTTGGACATGGGCTTCCCGGTCACGGCGGGATCCATCGCCTTTACCGATACCGGCGTTCAATTGGCCGGAACGATCGATTTCAGCTTCGAAGCCGGCGAGCAGACAGTGGACGGCCGCGTGTCGACCGATCGACTGATGTTCAGCGATGGGCGTTTCCGGCTCACGGGCAGCTTCCCGGTCACTTACCCGTACGCCATCGGAAATTTCCGGGTGCCGGAGACGACCTGGTATGTGGATTCCCGCTACAGCGCTGCTTCGGCAACGGCGACGGCGGAATTGCCGGGCTATGAGACGGCATTCAACATGCAGCTTGCCTTCAAGCAGCAGCGTCTGGACGGCATCACTTATTGGTTGTCCCCCGGCAGCGGAGAAGTCGGCTCCACCGGTACCCGGTTCAACTCGCTGTTCGGTCAAGTCGACAATCTGTCCGCTTATACGCAATTGCCGCAAACCTATCGGTTTTCCGGCGCTGCGTCGGACGTATTCTCGATGGATAGGAACGGCAATCGGATGATGAGCGCATACGATCTGGATATGGGGCTGCCGCCGTCCGGTTATGCTTCCGGGGGCGATATGAGACTGTACTGGTTTTCGGTGGACGAGCTGGAGCAGCAAGTGACGCTCGATCCGCTTACAGCCGGCACGACCGGCCGCAAGAGCGCCGGATTCACGGTTGACGGCCGGATGAACGCCTTCGACGTGTTCGCCGGACCGCTGACGCTGGCGTATACGAAGCGGCAAGGACTGCTCGGACAGATGACCGCAACGGTCACACTGCCGAATCAAGCTCCGCTGGTCGGCGGCAAGCGGGCGGTCAATGTTCCGGTGACGATGGACGCCGAAGGCATGTACGCCAGCTTCAAAATCAACGATGTAGGCGTCACTATCGATTACTTGTTCAGAAGCAACGAGTTCCAGATAGACATTATCGCGCCCCCGCCGCCGAAGCCGTGGTGGGTGAAGACGATGGAGGTTCTGGAGACGATCAACACGTACACGGAACCGTTCACCTTCAAGGCAAGCCAATGGCAAGGATTGGCCGGCCTGACCGACCGCGCAGACGCTGCCGGGACGAGTCGCGCTCCCGAAATTCGCGTGCTGTCCCCTGGCGCAGGGCCGATCGGACAGCTTGCCGCCGCAGGGCTTGAGATCGAGAGCGACAAAGCCGTGCAAATGACGTTCTCGCGCAAGGCAGCCGCCGAATCGCTGCATCCCGGCGGAGATCGGGCAGCGGCCGCCATCGCCAGAATCGGCGACGGCCGGTTTACGACAGTGGCGCGCCCACTGACGACGGAAGCTTCGTGGCTGTCCGCCAACGCCTCGGGGCATCGGGTCGCTTACAGCTTCGAGACGCAGCGGCCGCTGGATGCGCTGCTGGTGCTCGAAGGCGACCGCCGCGACGTGCGCTTGACCGGTCCATCCGGACAATCGATCGTGCCGGGAGAGGACAATGCGGTCGTGCTGGACGGCGCAACTTATTTCCGCGTCGCGCTGAACAAGGCGGGAGCGTGGCAGCTGTCGTCGCCGGACGCTGTGCGGTTTGCGCTGCATGAGCTGACCTATGCACAGGCGGAGCTCGGCATCGGGACGCTGGCAGAAGCCTGGACGCAGTCGCCGGACCGCGACGTTACGCTGATTCCGATGGAGAAGAGCGGCCGCGTGCTGCTGACGGTCGAAGACGCGTGGGACGATGCCGTTGTCTACAAGACGGACGGACGGCCATACACGCTGGAGGAAGGCGAGCATGACGAGGGTTGGAACGCTTATCGCGATGCGTCCAACGGCAAGCTGTTCGTGCTGGCGGACGTGGCCGAGCCGGGCGACTGGCTGGTGGACGGCGGCGGAAACGCGGCAGTCAACCTGTATACGGTCAAGCCGGACACGACGATGAGCGAGGTGCGCGAGTGGGCGCAAGCCGGTCGGTATCCGACAGCCATCCAGCTCGGAAAGTCGGCGAACAATCAGATGCTGCTGGAAATTTACGGCGCCGACGAACAGACGGCCGTGCTGAAGCCGGACGGCACCGTCTACACGCTGCATACCGATCACAACGAAGCGGACTGGAACGCCTACTACGACGACGCCCGCGATCGGCTGACGGTACTCGTTAACGGGGCAGCCGCCGGCGAGTGGACGATCAGCGGCAGCCGCTTCGCGAACGTGAAGGTATACACGATCAGCGTTCCGCTGGACAACTTGCAGCCGCTGTTCTGGAAAGGCGACCGCACGCAGACGGTGCAGCTGGATATCCCCGAGCCAGGGCGATACTTGCTGGCGGTGGCCGGCGGAGACGCGAACGTGGTCATCACGCCGCCGCTCGCCAAGCAGCCGATGCCGATCATTACCGATCCCGACGATCCGGGCAGCAATGCGATTTTGCAGCGCTGGCAGGATCGGCAAGCCGCGAGCCCGGGCGAGCTGGGCACGGCGCCGGTGTCGTCTTCGATCCCCGATCCCGGAGCGGTGGACGTGCTCTATGTAACGTTGAATGCCGAACGGGCGGGGACGTGGCGCATCGCGGCCAACGGCAAAGTCGAGCTGACGCTGACCCCGTTGCCGGCTTTGCCGGAGCTGGTTGACGTTGCAGCGACCGCGGCGGGGGGAACGAATCGCTACGAGGTGCGCTGGAATGTCCGCAATGCCGGACCGGATACGCAAGTCGCCGTCATGGTGACGGATGACCGGGACCGGCCGATCGGCGAAATCGTGGCGGACAACCTGCCGGCGGCAGGCGTTCGCACGATCGACATCCCGTCCGGATTCATGCCGGGAGCCTATTACTTGTCGGTCATGGCTCGCGGTACCGGCATGGCGCCGATGACGCAAGTGATATCCGAGCCGATCGAGCTGACGACGGCACAATCGCTGCCTGCGCCGCAAGCGCCGGAGCTGCTGTCTACCGGCAACGGCGAGGTGACGCTGAAGCTGCAGCCGGTGGCGGACGCAGCGGTCGCCTTCTACCGGATATTCGTCCTGAAGGATGGCGTTCCCGACTACAGCCAGCCCGCATTCGATGCGGACGCGGCCCGGACGCAGATCGCCCTGTCAGGGCTGGAGCCGGATCAAACGTATCAATTCGCGGTAATGGCCGTCGGCGAGAAACAAGGCGAGACCGTGATCAGCCCGCTGTCCGGATCGCTTGAGGCCATCTTGCCTGCGCCGCAGCCGCCGGAGCTGCAAGCCGATTTGACCGCCGTTCAGCCCGCAGCGGCGGCTGTCGCGGAGCATGCGTACAAGGATGCATACGGCGAAGACCAGATTCTGCTGGCGACTTCCGCCGACAGCGCTTCGCTGCAGGTGATCAGCAGTCAGGACGGGCAGCTTGTGCTGTCGGCGAACGGAGAAGAGCTGGAGCGCCGCAGCGTGACGGCGGGCGCGGCGGCCGATTTCGACCTGAACGCGCTGCTTGGAATCGCACGGTTGAAGGAACGCATCTATGATCTGCGGGTCGAAGCCGTCAATACGGCCGGCGACCGCAGCTTCCTGTACCGGAAGCTTTATGTCGACAGAACGGGGCCGTATCTGTATGCCGCTTCCCTGTACGATTCCGAGATCGGGCTCAACGGCATGGTCGTGAGCGAGAAGCGAGTGGCCATCGCCGGCCGGACCGATGCGGGCAGCAAGCTGACAGTGGATGGCGTGCGCGTGCCGCTCGACGAATCGGGGCGGTTCGTCTACTACGCTCCGTGGGATGACGACAGGGCGGTCGACGGCAAGCTGGATCTGGAAATGATCTCCGAGGACGAGGTTGGCAACAAGACGGTATCGCGGTTCCAGGTGCTGCAGAACAGCGGCACGATTGCGGAGCGCCATCCGGCGGAGCTGGCTGCGTTGACGCTGGCGCGCGGCGGGTTCGACTTTCATCCTGCTGCTCTCTATTACACCGCGCAGCAGGAAGGTAAGGTGAAAGTGTATGCCGTTCCGGCCGACCCGAACGCAGAGGTGAAAGTGAACGGCTTTGCGCCGGACGAGGACGGTGCTGTGGAACTGGATGTGCCTGCATCGGGATTGACGCTGTCTATCGTCGTAACGGGCGCGGGCAATGAGTCGATCACATACACGGTGAACGTGACCGGCGTCGCATCGGATGCCGCGCTGCTGGACGATCTGGAGCTGAGCGCCGAAGGCAAAGCCGTTCCGCTCAGCTCGGGATTTGCCGCTGTCATCGATACGTACAGCGCTTCGGTCGGCTATGCGGTCGATGAGTTGACGCTGAAGCCGACAGCGCATGCGGCCGGCTCGACGATTGCCGTTGACGGGCAGACGGTCGCGTCCGGAAGCACAGTGACCGTGCCGCTGACGGCAGGCGCGAGCTCGCCGGTGAGCATCAAGGTGACGGCGCCGAACGGGCAAGCGACCAAAACTTATTCTCTGAACGTATGGCGGGAAGGAAGCGGAAATGCCAGGCTGCAGCAGTTGAACGTCGGGACGAGCCGATTGTTGCCGCAGTTCGACGCCGGCGAGACGGAATATCGCCTGCTGGTACCGGCAGATGCCGATGAGGTGCAGATTGAAGCGGTGCCCGAAGGCGAAGGAGCGACCGTCGCCATCGACGGAACGGCCGCGCAATCGACCGCGGTTCAGTTGACCGGCAGCGCGCGGCAGACGATTGAGATCAGCGTGACGGCGGCCAGTGGAGCCGGGCAGACCTATCGGCTTAACGTACAGCGTCAGGGGCTTCGCGATACGGCGGTTGCGCCGCCGCGCCTGACGGAGCTGGCTCTCGGATCGCTGAAGCTCGAAGGGGAGTTCTCGCCGTACCGGATGAGCTACCGGGCCGCTTCGACATCGGCGACTGCCGTCGCGCTGACGGCAAGCGCGGACGATCCGGCGGCGGTCGTTACGGTCAATGGCGGGAAGCTGGGCGAGAAAGGGCAATCGAAAGTTCCGCTGACAATCGGCGACAACCTGATTGTTGTGGGCGTGGAGTCCGGGGATGGACGTTCTTCACATACGTATTCGATTGCGGTGACCAGAAAGTCGGAAGATGAGGATTCGAAGCAGATTGAAGTTCGCAAGGCGAAGGTGCAGACCGACGGAGGCGAGCTGAGCGTAACCGTTGTCCGGAGCCGGACGACGGAGGGCGGCATCGTCGATTCGATCGACATCGGCGCGGCCGGCGCGCGCGACATCGTCGCCATGGCGAGCGGGAGCCAGGCAGCTTACGCCCGGGTTATTCTGAGCGAGGCGGACAATCCGGCGAACGAATATGAGCTGAACATCAAGAGCGAGGCCTTGCGCCTTTTGGCGGATGCCGACATTCTTCTGATTCTGGCGATCGGCGACACGGAAATCGAACTGTCGCAGGAGACGCTGAACAGCCTTGAGGCAGCCGGCCGTGATTTGTATTTCCGGGTCGTGCCGGTCATCGACACTGCCGAGCAGGAGCAGGTGAACGAGCGGCTGCTGGCCGATCGCGACGTTCAGGCGGCGGCAGGCGGGCGGGAGGTTCAACTCATTGGCGAGCCGATGACGATTGAAACGAATTATTCCGGCTACCGGACGCGGCTGACGCTTCCGCTTCCGGCTTCGGAATGGCCGGTTGTCCGCGATCAGGCGGAAGCGGACCTGCTGCGCGACCGACTCGCGGTCTACATCGAGCACAGCGACGGAAGCCGCGAACTGGTGAAGGGAACGCTGCGATTGAACGCGGACGGGCGTCCGGCAGGCATCGAGTTCGAGGTGGACCACTTCAGCACCTTCGCGGTGATCCGGTTGCCGGACAGCGAGACTGCGGTGTTGTATGAGCCTTATATCTCCGGTTATCCGGACGGCACGTTCCGACCGTCCAGGCAGGTTACCCGGGCGGAGATGGCGGTCATGCTGAGCCGCGCGCTCGGAGCGCAGCCGACGGCTGCGGCCGAACCTGCGCTGACGCCGTATAAGGACGTGCGGCCCGATTACTGGGCATATCAGGCGATCGTGCAGGTTCGGGAGCTGGGACTGATGGTTGGAGACACCGACGGACGGTTCCGTCCGGAGGCTGCCGTTACGCGGGCGGAAATGGCGGCTATCGCCATGAAACGGAGCGGGCTGCAGGAGCGGACGGACGGTTCGTCGCGGTTCGCGGATGCGGCGGGACATTGGGCGGAGCGCATCATTGCCCGGATGGAGAATGAGGGGATCCTGCTCGGATATCCGGACGGGACATTCAGGCCGAACGCACCGCTTGTTCGCGCCGAGGCCGTGCGAATCATCAACGCGATCCTGAACCGTCCGGTTCCGGACAGCTCCGGAGCTCCGGCATGGCCGGACGTGCCGGCCAGCCACTGGGCGCGTCAGGAGATCGAGTCGGCATCCGGACGCATCGTCCGAATGCCGGATGGCAGCATACAAGCGCAGCGATAAATACAAACTGTCCGAATTTGCATCATGAGGTGATTCAACCGAATCGGGTCAGGGTATAGAAGTTATTAAGAAATCATCATTTCTTGCACGACATGAACGGGTAAGCGATAGAGTATGATGAGTAGTAATTAAAGCTTTACCCAACTCGACTGGAGGTGACGGATCATGCTGAAGGCAGTGGATGTCAACCTGGACGCGGACGAGATGGTATTGAAGCTCGATAAGCAGAACGAGCAAAAGAACATTCAGTATAACAAGCTCGACCGCCTGATCATCGGCAAGCAGCCGGTGCGGAAATTGCTCCGCAAGGTAGAAGTCAAAGTCATCGAAGTGCATTTGCGCGGCGATGAAGGCCCGTACACGATCGTCGGCAGCCACATCAAGGACATCGACCGGGTCGAAGATTATTTGCTCCAGGTGGCCGAGAAATACGAGATCGAAGTCGTTCCGGAATCGCAATATTCGCCGTAACGCCTCGCCTCGCATAGCGATTCGGATCCCCGATCAACCGCCCGAGACTTTTCCAGTCTCGGGCGGTTGATCCATTTACTGCTGGCACAACCTCGCAAATTCCGATATAACTATTATTGTGGATGTTTTGACAGATCGATGGAAAGGTGTTGCGCCGGGTGAAATTTCGCACCAAGCTCATTGTCGGATTCGCCGCGATGTTGACGCTGCTGCTCATCTTCTCGTTCATCGTGCTTCGAATGTATTTCAGCATGAATCAAGCGATGCACGCGATTGTGGACGATCATTACTACAAGGTCAAGCTGGCGAATACCGTACGAACGAACATCACCAGTCTGAATGCGGAGACGAATGCGCTGCTGCTGTCCATCCGGGCGGATGTGACGCAGGAAAGCCTCGATGCGATGAGCCGGACGAAGCTCGGTCTGGAGACGAGACTGGACGAGCTGGAACGGATCTTCGAACGGCAGCCGGACGCGCTCAAATTCGTGCGGGATCTGCACGTGCTGCACGATTCGTTCATCGAAAACACGGATGCCTCGGTGGATCTGCTGAAGGCGGGCCGCAAGGATGAGGCCATTCGTTGGCATAACGAGAATACGGAGCCGATTCGGCAGAAGCTGTTCGACAACATTAAATTATTCAACGACCTGCAGGAGCAGGAGATGGATAAAGCGCTGGAGGAATCGAACAACGACTACAACTTTGCCATCCGGCTCGTCATTGCCCTGATCGCCTTCACGCTGCTCGTCGGCGTATTCGTCGCCATGTGGGTGCTGCGCAGCGTGCTGAGAAACCTGGGACGCATCATCGCCGTCATGAACGAAGCTTCGCAGGCCGAGGGCAGCGACCGGCTCCCGAGAATCGAGATGCGCATCAAGGACGAAATGGCGAGCATCGGCGATGCGTACAACGTCATGGCTGCGGCGCTCGAAGAGAATGCCGAATACCAGAAGCAAGTGAACCTGCAACTGCAGGAACAGAATTGGCACAAATCGAAGATCGCCGAGATCACCGCGCTGTATCAAGGCGTCGGGACGTTGAACGAGTTGGCCGGCGTCTTCATCGCGGCTGTCTGTCCGGCGATCGGCGCAAGCTTCGGCGTATTCTACCTTCGCGTCGATCCGGAGGACGGCAGCGCCCCGCGCCTCGTGAGGGGAGGCGCTTACGCAGCCGACGCACGGATCGCGGGCGCGGACGGCTTCGCCTTCGGGGAAGGCCTGGCCGGGCAGTGCGCCGCGGAGAACCGTCAGTTGACCATCACGAACCCGCCGGAGGATTACATCCGGATCGCGTCAGGACTCGGGACGGCATCGCCGACCCAGATCGTCATCAAGCCCGTGGAACACCAAAGTCAAGTCGTTGCGGTTGTGGAGCTGGCTACCTTCCACGTGTTCACCCGGACGCATTTGCAACTGCTCGACGAGCTGGCGGACCTGCTGGGCATTACGATCAACAGCGTTAACGGGCATATGAAGATCCAGCAATTGCTCAGCGAATCGCAGATCTTCACGGAGGAGCTGCAGACCCAATCCGAGGAATTGCAGCTGCAGCAGGAAGAATTAAAGACATTGAACGAGCAGCTGCGGGATCAGATCGAAGCCTCGGAGAAGAAGAGCAAGGAGCTCGAGCGGGTCCGCACGGAACTGGAAGACAAGAACGAGCAGATCCTGCTCGCTTCCGGATACAAGACGGAATTTCTGACGAACATGTCCCATGAGCTGCGGACGCCGCTGAACAGCCTGCTGATTCTCTCGCAGATGATGGCGGCCAATCCGGATGGCAACCTGACGTCCAAGCAAGTCGAGTACGCCCAGACGATCTATTCTTCGGGCAAGGATCTGCTCGGTTTGATCAACGAGGTGCTGGACCTGTCGAAGATCGAGGCAGGAAAGCTGGAAATCGTATTCGACTGGGTGCAACTGAAGGATATCGCCGAATTCGTCAGGCGGCAATTTGAGCCGATCGCAGCGGACAAAGGCCTTGCCTTCGAGGTGAAGATGGACGACGAAATGAGCGATTTGAAGATTCATACGGACGAACAGCGGCTGCAGCAAATTTTGCAAAATTTGTTGTCCAACGCCCTGAAATTCACGGAACAAGGAAGCGTATCCATGGAGATGCGCATCTGCTCGACAAATACGGGCGGCGGGGCCGGAAGCGGGCAACGGGGCGATTATGCGCTCGCAATTGCCGTATCGGATACGGGCATCGGCATTCCGAAGGACAAGCAGGCGGTCATCTTCGAAGCTTTCCGCCAAGCGGACGGGACGACGAGCCGCAAATACGGCGGGACCGGTCTTGGGCTCTCAATCTGCCAGAAGATCGCTGAATTGCTGGACGGCCATATTCAGGTGGAGAGCGAAGCGGGCGAGGGCAGCACTTTTACGCTTTATATCCCTATTATTAAAGTGCGCAGCGATCTGCTCACTTCCTCGCTCCAGGAAACGGCGGCGTCCCATCACGAGTGGATGCCGCCGGGCGTGCTGCCCGATCCCGCGGCCGACTTGCCCGACGTATCGCTGGAAGGCAAGACGATCCTGCTCGTGGACGACGACCTGCGCAACATCTACGCTTTGACGACGGCGCTGGAAGCCCATCGCATCCATGTTCTGTTCGCGGAGAACGGCCAGGAGGCGCTTCAACTGCTCGGTGACCATGAAGCGATCGACCTTGTCATCATGGACATCATGATGCCGAAGATGGACGGCTACGAAGCGATCCGGGAAATCCGCAAACAAGCGAAGTTTGCGAAATTGCCGATTATCGCCTTGACCGCCAAAGCGATGAAGTATGACCGCGAGAAGTGCATCGACGCCGGCGCGAACGATTATATCAGCAAGCCGATCCTGCTGGATCAATTGCTGTCCCTTATACGCGTATGGCTATATAGGTAGGGACACATATGATGAACAATCCACTATCGACAACGCCGGACGACGACGTCGAGAAGCTGTCCATCGCCTTGCTGCTGGAGGGCGTATACAGGCATTACGGATACGATTTCCGCAACTATTCCTACCAGTCGATCCGCAGACGCATCCGCAATCGCATGCAAGGGGAGAGTCTGGACTCGGTCCTGGGGCTGCTGGACAAAGTGCTGCATGACCGCAAGGCGATGGACCGTTTGTTCGCCGACTTCTCCATCAACGTGACGGAGATGTTCCGCGAGCCCAGCTTCTTTCAGGCGTTCCGCAAGCGAATCGTCCCCACGCTCCGGTCCTTCCCGGTCATCCGGATCTGGCATGCCGGCTGCTCGACGGGCGAAGAGGTGTATTCCATGGCGATCCTGCTGCATGAAGAAGGCTTGTACCACAAGACGATGCTGTATGCGACGGACATGAACGACAAGGTGCTGCATCAGGCGTCTCTGCGCATGTTTCCGCTGCACAAGATGCAGTTGTACACGCGCAACTATCTGCAGGCCGGCGGCGAGGAAGCGTTCTCCCAATATTATTCGGTGAAAGAGGACGGGGTCGAATTCAAGTCATATCTGGCCGAGAACATGATCTTTTCCCAGCATAATTTGGCCACCGACCATTCGTTCAATGAATTTCACGTCATCATCTGCCGGAACGTCCTGATCTACTTCAACGAAATGCTGCAGCGCCGCGTGCTGCAATTGTTCGAGGAGAGCCTTGTGTCTTCCGGCTTTCTCGGTCTCGGGAGCAAGGAAGGACTGCTGCGGGCGCATGCGGTAAGCTTCGAGGAACTGGATGCCAAAGAGAAGATCTATCGGAAAAGGGTCATGAACGGAGGAAGGTCAGATGTCATCCAAGGTTGATATACTCATGGTCGACGACCGGCCCGAAAACCTGCTCGCGCTCGAGGCGGCGCTCTCGTCGCCCGACTACCGCCTGGTCGCCTTGCGGTCGGGAGAAGATGCGCTCCGCTACACGATGCGGGAAGATATGCACAATGTGGCGGTCATCCTGCTTGATGTGCAGATGCCGGGCATGAACGGCTTTGAGACCGCGAGGCTGATCAAGAACCGCGAGAAGACGAAGGATATCCCGATTATCTTCATCACGGCGATCAACAAGTCGACGGACCATGTCCTGCAAGGCTATCAGGCCGGTTCGATCGATTACTTGTTCAAGCCGTTTCATCCCGAAGTGCTGAAAATGAAGGTCGACGCGTTCGTGCAGATGCACCGGTTTCACCAGGATCAGTATGAATATTTGGAGCAGCTCGTCCGGGAGCGAACGAAGGAGCTGCTGGTCGCGGCGGAAGAGCGGGTTGCCTTGGAGAAGGAGATGGCCAAGCTGGCCCGGTTGAACCTGATCGGTGAAATGGCTGCGGGCATCGCTCACGAGATCCGCAACCCGATGACGACGATTCGCGGGTTTTTGCAGATGTCCAAGAAGAGCAAGAGCATGGAAGTCTCCTACATCGATATTATGCTCGAGGAGCTTAATCGGGCCAACGGCATCATTACGGAGTTTTTGTCGCTGGCCAAGAACAAGGCCACGCATCGCGAGGCGGCGGACCTGAACGACATTATCGCCTCCATGCAGCCGCTGATTCAGGCGGAAGCGATGCTTGCGGGCAAGCATTTTCACGTATATTACGGGACAATTCCGACGCTGCAACTGGACGAGAAGGAAATCCGCCAGCTTATCCTGAACATGGCGATGAACGGTCTTGAAGCGATGTTTGCGGGCGGGGCGCTGACGATCAGCACCTATGCGGAGGACGATGCCGTCGTGCTGCGCATCGAGGATCAAGGCAGCGGCATCAAGGAGGAATACCGGGAGAAGCTGGGCACGCCGTTCTTCACGACCAAGGACAAAGGTACAGGGCTTGGCCTTGCCGTGTGTTACAGCATCGCAACCCGGCATCAGGCGTCGATCGACGTGCAAAGCGGGCATGCGGGAACCGTGTTCATAATCCGGTTCGCTTATGGCGGTTAGCTTGTGGTTAGCTTGTGCCTGATCTGATAGAGCTGCCAGACGGCTGAGCCGGCCGGGATGCTGTTCCTGCAGAGCCAGGATTATGAGGGCCGGGGCCTGGAGCTTGGGGCGCGAATGTTCGTTTATGATTTCGAGCTATGCTCGTAGCGGTTCAGCAGTTCGTCAAGCTGTTGAGACAAGCGCAGCACTTCAGGGTCGGTCAGCTTGGCGCCGTTCTGGATATACGTCGATACCATCTGTCTTCGCGTGCGTTCGATTCTGCTTCTGAGACGCACCGTTATCTTCGTCATGATCGCTTTCTCTCCTCTTCGTTAACCTTATTTATGATAGACGGAAAAATTGTGGAAAGTTCACGGGGAAATGTTAGGAAATTGTTAGGACGAGACGCTGGAAGTGAAGATTCGATAACGATCTGCGGAATGTACAATTGTGCGGCTATCCCTCTCATGCTACAGTGTGGGGCAAGGGAGGGAGCGGCATTGGAATATCGGCGCACCGGGTGTATCTACGACAATCCTTTGGCGGCGGACGCACACACCGCTTCTTTCGTGCTGGAAGGATCCGCCGCGATCGCTCATCGCGATGGCGGGATGCGGATGGAGAACCGGCTCGATCCTTCGATCGGTCAGGAGGCCAATTTCGTCTATTGGTGTCCGGAGATTTTCCCCGACGATATCGAAATCGCGTGGGATTTCACGCCGCTGCGGGAGCCGGGGCTGTGCATGCTGTTCTTCGCAGCCCGGGGCCGGGACGGCGCGGACCTGTTCGACCCGGGCCTGGAGAGGCGCGAGGGCGTATACCGGCAGTATCATAGCGGCGACATCGATGCGCTGCACGTCTCGTACTTCCGCCGCAAGGCGGCGAAGGAGCGCACGTTCAACGTCTGCAACCTGCGCAAGAGCCGTGGTTTCCATCTGGTGGCGCAGGGGGCGGATCCGATTCCGACGGTGGCCGACGCCAGCGGGCCGTATCGCATCCGCGTTGTCAAGAGCGGCCCCGACGTGCAATTCGGCATCGACGGCTTGACCTTGTTCGAATGGCGCGACGACGGCTTGACCTGCGGTCCGGTGCTGGGCGGCGGGAGAATCGGCTTCCGGCAGATGGCTCCGCTCGTTGCAGCGTACGGTAATTTGACCGTGCACCGGATCGAGCGCATCGACTGAAGGGGCCGCGGGTCGCGTGGCCGTGCGTCGTGCGGGCTGGATGCGTCATGCGGTCGTACGACAATTTGACCGTGCACCGGATCGATAGCAGCAACTGAGCGAGCCGCGTATCGCATGGCCGCGGGCCGTGCGGGTTGGATGGCGTCATGCGCATGAACCGGCGGATGTGACGAACAAGCGAGGGAAATGAGACAAATCATACGGAGGGATGCAAATGCATGGGGATCCACTTCAGGAGTGGCCATATGTGCCGCGTTCGGAACGGGAGGTAAAGGACGAGGACGTCTTCGCATCGCTCGATCCTTCGTGGCCCGGGTTGGAGCGTACGCTGGCGGCTTATCGCGAACGGCGGCTGGATGACGCGAAGCGGGAGCTGCTCGCTTACTTCCGTCAGCGGGAGAAGCCGCGGTGGCATTTTGACGGCCGGGGGGCGGCGGAGGCGGCATTCCGGCCGGAAACGCTTCTAAGTGTCGGCGGCAGCGTCGCTCACTCGGCGGAGGGGCATATCGCAGACGTCATGGCGGATGCCGACCGGCTCGTCCGCGGGCAGTTTCTCGGCGGTGTCCTGCACGATCTGGGCGAGCGGTGGGACCGGTTTCCGCTGTTCGACTTGAACGGAGAAGATGACAAGCCGCTCCGCGTGACAGCCAACCGGTTCGTCCGCATGAATTTCATCAAGCCGCTGGTCGTCGCGTATTACCGCACGCGCAAGTCCGTGTATGCCGAGACGCTGGCCGCAATCTTGAAGGCGTTTACAGAGAAGCTGCTGGAGGAGCATCCGTACGTCCCCGACCCGGTGGAGTCGGCGGAGGCGTACACGATCCAATATTCGCGCAGCCCGTTCCGCAGCAACATGAGCGTCGCCCAGAGCGCGCTGAATATCGTCGATCTCATGCACACGGGCCTGTTCGATTCGCAGTGGCTGCCGACGCGGCTGTCGTTCCGGCTGTTCCGCTACGCTTGGTATGTCATGGGTTATCATCGCACGTACGATCGCAACCGGTACCGTCATTACAACCACCATCTGTTCGAACGCGGCATTGTGCCGATCGCGTTCAGCGTCATGTTCCCGGAATTTCCGCACCTTCGGCCGCTGCTCGAACGGGGCAGGGAAGTTGTCGACGCGCATTTCGAGCACGACTACCACGAGAGCGGCGGCTATGACGAGCATTCCATGGCGTATACGTGCAAGACAACGCTGGCGGAATTCCTGTTCCCGGCTGTACGGCTGTTCGAGCTGAACGGCTTGGGAGAAGCCAGCGAGGCGTGGCGCCGAAAGCTCGGACACGTCTGCACGTATTACAGCGGGCTTGCAATGCCGGACGGACGGTTCCCGGACGTCGGAGACGCGGGCGGCGGCGCGGCGCGCTGGCTGCTGGAGCAGGGAGCGGACCGGTTCGGAAGCCGGTCGGCGCAGGCGGTGCTTTCGGCCTTGGGGCTGGCGGGCCAGGAGCGGGCCGGCAAGGCGGAGGCGCATGCAGGGACAGAGGCAGAATCAGAGACGGAGACAGAATCAGAGACGGAGATGAAATCAGAGGCAGAGACAGAATCAGAGGCAGATAGAGAGGTGGAGACAGAGACAGGTGTAGAGGCAGATGCAGAGGCGGATGTAGAGGCGGATGTAAAGGCTGATGAAGAGACCGTCGCCGGCCATCGCGGTGAAGTCGAGCCCGCTCTGCCGCCGCTGGCGATGAGCGACCCGCCGACGGGCTATCTGTGGGCGCGGGAGAGCTGGGCGTCGGACAGCAGCTTCATGCTGATGTGCAACAAAATATTCACTCGCCACTGCGCGCACAACCACGTCGACATGCTTTCGCTGATTCTTGCCGTGCGCGGCGAGACGCTGATCGGCGAACCGTTGGCCCGGACGCTGTACAAGTACGTCAGCAACGCGTCGGCACTGGACGATTATTTGCGCGGGTTGGGCTCGCACAATACGGTGCTCGTTCACGGGCAAGCCGTCACGAAGCCAATGCTGCAGCGGCAGCAGCGGATGGACAGCCAGACAGTCCATACCGAAGCGTTCGATTGCAAGGACGATGCCGTCTATGTCCGGGCGAGCCACCGCGCCGACCTGAACGGCAGCCATACGCGCGAGGTGCTGTTCGTTCACGGCGCCGGTTGGCTGATCGCCGATACGGTCGGGATGACCGGCGCGGGGAATGGGCAGCCGCATGTGCAGCGCTGGCACCTGGAGCATGGGGTGACGGCGGAACGCGTGTGTGCGGAAGGGGAGGAAACCGGGGACTGCGCAGATTTTGCGGGCCGAAGTGGTCGAACGGATCCAAAAACGGGCGAGAAAGGTCGGGCGGAACGTGAGACTCAAGCGTATGGTTCGGATGAAGCGGAACATGTGAGTCAGGCGGAACGTGCAGGTACGACAGGCGAAGCGGGATGCATGATCGAAACTGGCCGAGAGGACCGGACGGGCCGAGCTAGTAAAGTGGGTCAGACGGTTGATTGGAGCGATGCCAATCGTGCAGGAGTGGGAAGCAGTGCGCTGGTGCTGCGCGGCCGCTCTTCCCGGTTGCTCTGTGTCTGGCCGGAGGAGTCTGACATTGCGATTCGCTTATGGAAGCAGGAAACGGTGTTGGCGATCGGGAGTGTACCGGATTACAAGACGGCATTCGAACTGCCTTGGATCGTCGATGTTTCGTTCGGACCTGCAGCTGATGGTTTGCAATGCCGACTTCCATGTCTTTTTCTCGACGTGACGCAAACCGAGGAGTCGCTCGCGGCCATCCTCGCGCGGTGCCGCCAATTCCTATCGGAACATTGGGAACGGCTGTGTGCGGGCGGGCAGCCTGCGCTCGAAGGAGCAGCATTCTCGGCATCGATGAAGCAGGTCTTGCACCCGAGGGAGGAGGCTCTATGAAGGCCATTCTGGTATTGTTCGATTCCCTGAATCGCCATATGCTGTCTCCGTACGGCTGCGACTGGGTACACACGCCGAATTTCCGGCGGCTGGCCGAGCGCAGCGTCAAGTTTACGCGCAGCTATGTCGGCAGTATGCCATGCATGCCAGCTCGCAGAGACCTGCACACCGGTCGGTTGAACTTTCTGCACAACAGTTGGGGACCGCTGGAGCCTTACGATGTGTCGATGCCGGAGCTGCTGAGCAAGGCGGGGACCTACACGCATCTCGTCAGCGACCATTACCACTACTGGGAAGCGGGCGGCGCGACGTACCATACCAAGTACGATTCATGGGAATTCAGCCGCGGGCAGGAAGGCGACCCTTGGAAGGGAGAGGTTAAGGATCCGGATCTGCCCGATGACGTGTCCGAGCGGTTTCCGGGTCATTCGAGCCGGCTGTTCCGCCAGGACCGGATCAACCGCAAGTACATGCGGATGGAAGAGGAGCATTCCCAGTCGCGGACGTTCGCGAACGGGCTTGCCTTCATCGATGCCAATCACGGGGAAGACAACTGGTTGTTGCAGATCGAAGCGTTCGATCCGCACGAGCCGTTCTTTGCGCCGGAAGCGTACAGGAGCCTATATGCGCATGTGGAGCAAGGCCCGGCGTTCGATTGGGTGAGGCCCGGCCGCGTGACGGAAACGCCGGAGCAGGTGAACCGGCTGCGCAGCGAATATGCCGCGCTCGTCAGCATGTGCGATGCGAGCCTTGGCCGGGTGATGGATCTCATGGACCGACACGGCATGTGGGAGGACACGATGCTCATCGTCGCCACGGATCACGGCTATCTGCTGAGCGAACACGATTACTGGGGCAAGAACGTCATGCCGCTCTACAGGGAGCTGTCGAATACGCCGCTGTTCATCTGGGACCCGCGCACCGGGCAATCAAGCGCGACTTGCGATGCGCTCGTGCAGTGGATCGATCTGGCGCCGACATTGTTGGGATTGTTCGGCGTGCCGGTGCCGGGCTCGATGCTCGGACACGATTTGCTCCCGGTTTACCGAGACGGCTTGTCCGGTCGGGAAGCGGTGCTGTTTGGCTACCACGGCGCTCATGTCAACTGTACTGACGGTCGTTATGTGTACATGCGGGCTCCCGTTCGCCCGGACAATACCCCGTTATATGATTATACGCTGATGCCTTGCCATATGAATGCCATGTATGCGATCTCGGAGCTGCAGAACATCGAATTGGCGGAGCCGTTCTCCTTCACGCAAGGCTGCCGGACGATGAAGATTGCGGCGAGCAATGCGATTCAGAGCCATGCGATGGGGACGCTGCTGTTCGATCTGGAGACGGACCCGGGGCAGATGAACCCGCTTCGGGACGAGCAGATCGAAAGGGAGATGCAGCGGAAGATGATCGCGCTTATGCGCGAGTGCGAAGCGCCGCCGGAGCAGTACGAGCGGCTCGGATTGACGCCGCTGCCTTCTTAGGATGAAGTGCGGTGCGGACAGCATCATAATGGCGGTGTTGGCGGACTGTACGGAAGTCCGGCCCGCGACAGGCATAGCCTTAACATTATGAAGCGAAGGGGGCGACGCCAAATTGATTAAAGACGCAGAAAAGGTTATCCGCTTCACGGGCAGCCATACGTTCGAGATATGCGATCACCTGAAGCATGAACTGTACTGGTGGCCCGAGACGCTGCTGACGTATCGCCTGGATTTTAGCGCCGCGCCGCTGAACGCGGCATCGCTCCAGTTGATGGATATGAGCACGCAGCAGCCCGTTTCTTTTCAATTGTCAGGTATTACGCGAGACGAAAGCGGCCGACTGCAGTTTGCGGATCTCAGCTTCATGACCGACCTGCCTTCCGGAGAAACGCGAAGCTTCCATCTAGGTGTTTTGCCGGAGCCGCATCGCGAGCAGTCTGTGATTCGTGCCATCAGCAAGGAAGACAGTCTCAGAGCCGATACGGCAGCATCACATGACGAACCATCGCCGATTCGCGGTGGCGGGAACGAAGACAGCCAACGGGGCAATATGGCGGTATCTCATCGCGAACCGTCGCCGATTCGCATCACGAAGGACGAAGGCAGCCTCTGGATTGACAACGGCGTCTTTTCCGCGCGAATTCCCGATTCGCAGCTGTACCCGGTGCAAATTCCGGGACCGATCATGCAGATCGCCGCCGCGGGCGGGATGAAATACGGCAACTCGTCGGTCGACCCGGGCAAGCTGCGCATCGTGGAAATTGTCACGACTTGCCTCGCGCACGGTCCGCTGTTCGGCGAATTCACGGTCGCGTATCGCTTCGACGGCGGCAAAACCTATACTGCCCGGCTCAAATTCGTCCGCGGCATGGAATTCGTCATCCTCCGCGAGCAGATCGCAGGCATCGTCGAACAGGACGAAGCGTATTTTCGCCTCCATTGGTCGGGCCTGGCTCCGACGCACCGGCACGCGCCGAACAACCCGGCGATTCTGATCGGAGACTACAACACGCCCTGCGATGAATTCAACTGGGATCGCATCGACCAGCCATACGTCGGCGGTTACAGCCATCCTGTCGCCATGTGGTCGAACGGCGCGGACGGAGAAATCCCGTTCCGTCTCTCCCTGTACGAGCCGCAAGCCGCGATCGTCAAAGTGAACGCGGCGGCGTTCTGGAACGAAGGCACCGGCCAATCGGTCGGGGCGTTCATCCTGGACGAAGCCGGATGGGACGACGGTCGTTACGATCTGTTCTGTTCCTGGGACGGGTTCGCGGTCCGGTTCTTCTATCGGAACGGTCTGCTGTCGTGGCAGTACCCGATCGTCGGCAGCACCCGCACGACGGCGATCGCCGTATATCCGCACGAGAAGGACATCGCCTGGTTCGAGCGTGTCAGACCGCGGCAGCCGGAGGAAGCCAGGTACCTGGCCGGGGCGACCCGCATGCCGCTCCATGGCACGAGCTACGTCATATTCCTGCAGATTCGGTACGGCCTGATCTCGCTGGACAAGATCAAAGACTGGGTGCTCGCCTATCCGGACGAGGCCCGGCGCTGCGATGTCATTTTCGACGATTGCCCCTATCCCGACTACGAGAGCTTCGAGCAGTTCCTGATGCATTACATTCTCGTCAGCAAGCTGCCGACACACGGCCAGCGGGCGAACGCCGGCTTCAGCGCGGTACCGTACCGGCGGATGGTGAATTTTGCGAAAGCGTATAACCGATATCACGATGTCATGCCTGCCCCGACCCGGCGGCGCGTTGAGGCGATGCTGCTGCTTCTGACGTACCTGGCGGCCGGAGAGGAAGTTGTGCCGTTATTGCAGATGCACGGAGGACCGCCCAACCTGCACGGAGACGTGAAGCGTTCGCTCGGCTATATGGCGACACAGTTCCCCGAGCATCCGGAGGCCGGCCGCTGGCGGGAAACGTTCGCCAAGTTCGTGGAAACGTCGCTGCGGCTCTACACGCGGCCCGACCTGCCCGGGCTCCGGCTGATGGGCGGGCGCTGGGCGGAAACCCTCGGCACATACACGTGGGCGTTCCTCATCCCGGCGCTGAAGACAGCGATGCTGCTGGAAGAGCAGGCAGGAATGCGAAATATGTTCGCAAGCCCCTATGCCGCGATGTTGGGCAGATGGCTTGTGCACGCGATGACGGCTCCGTTCGACGGGGAGAACGAGCAGGTCGTGCAAATGATGGGCAAGCTGAATCATTACTGGAGCTGCTTCGCGCAAGGCGACGGGCCCCATCGCGTGTATCCGCCGATCGGCGCGCATGCGGCCAGACGGACGACGCCGCGTTCGATGCGGAATTTCGCCGAGCGGCTGGCGCGCTATGATCCGATCCTTGCGGAGAACATCCATTATGTATGCGCGGATCTGTCCGACGACTTCGAATCCAGAAGCACGGAACCGCCGCCGCGGCTGACGGAGCGGGATCGCTGGATGCGCGGCACCCGCCCCGATTTCCGAACGATCGCCTTCACCGGCTACGGTGTTATGCTGCGCGGAGGCGTCTATACGCCGGACGAAGTGTCCGTGTTCGTGCAGCAGATCGACGAAGGGCCCAATTACCGTTGGGGCACGGCCGGCATGGGCGGCAATGGGAACATCTATTATTACGCGGGGGGCCGGGCCTACAGTCATCAAGGCAAGGAAGACGCGGGGGACCGCCGGTTGAACGATGTTGAGGTCGGTTGCAATTTTGGCGTCTGGAAGCATAATCGGTTCGTATCGATCGGGCCGGGCGTCATTACGAATGCGTATCATGCGCTTGGCGTGTTCCAATACACCGCGATCGTACCGGAGCAGGATCAACTCTCGTATTCGTATCCGGAGTATTTGGAGCGCAACGTACTGCTGTCCGGCACGGACTATATCTCGATCTACGATAAGACAGGCTCGCCGGCAATCCGCAACCGGTTCACGTGGAGCGTATCCAGCTTCGACGAGATGCCGGAAATTCATTTGCTGACCGGATACGATTATAGGAGCAAACTGACGACGGGCAATGAATCGAGCAGCACCGATTGCGTCTGGTACGAGGGCAGCGGGGATGGCTTCGCGATCGTCAGCCACCGCCGCGATCTGTGCATCGAGCGGAGAGCGTATGGCGCTGTCGTAACGGCTGACGGGTTCAAGGATACACTGTTCCGCAGTCACTATCCTCTCGGCGGCATATATGACGGAGTTGCGTTCGAAGGGACGGCCGGGGCGATCCGGGAATATGACGATGGGACATTCGAGATCGCGCTGATCCAGGGGCAGCAGATTCGCGCCAAGGGTGTATATCTGGCGTCCGAAAATGGCAAGACCGGCATGAGCCTGGGACAGACGCCGTCGGGGGAACTGGTCGGGCGCGTGTCGAGCCTGGGCGAGGATCGGATTCGGGTGGAATATGAAGGGCTGAAGGAAGCTTGCCTGTATTTGGACAGCGTGCGCTGCGAGCCGGATGAGGATGGAATGTACCGGATCGCTGCCGGCGAATATACGGTGCAATGGGTGGACGTTCGAGATTGGCCCGTACCGGCGGTTCCACGGATTGAGAGCGTCATTCAGGGCGACGGCGCATGCGAGGTCAAATTCCGGGAGTCGGCGAGCGCGGATCGCTATCAAGTTCAGATCAGCGACGATTACGGGGAGACGTGGCGAACGGCCGCCGTTGCGTTCGGCACCGAGTGCCGGTTGGACGGCCTCGAGAACGGCGGCAAATATTTCGTCCGCGTCTGCGGCCTGAACGATCGGAAACGAAGCGAGTACGGCCACGAATATCCGATCTATCCGTCGGATCGGAAACCGCTGCCGCCGGAAGGACTGGACATCGTCGTCCAAGGGGACGACCTCGCTCTGACTTGGGGCAGTGTGCTGGGCGCGCAGGGCTATCGGTTGTATCGGATCGATCCGAATGGGGGACGAGAGACGATCTATGAAGGCCCGGATTCGTGCTGTGCGTGTACTCGGGTTGGGCCCGGCGCGATCAGCCTCTATACGGTGGCGGCTGTCAATCTGTGCGGGGAGGGAAAGACCAGTCCGCATGTCGTGGATGATGACCCAACGACGCTGCGCAATTACAAGCCGTTGATCGATCGGTATTTTCATCGGACGTCCTTGTACGGCCACCACCCGTTCGTGCTTCAGAATGCGCATCGGTATCGGGAAGTGCCGTCCGCCTATCCGGAAAGTATAGCAATCGGGAAGTGCCATCCGCCTATTCGGAGAGTATAATGGGAGACGTACATGTACAATCCGGCAGTCCGGATAGGGGAGGACGAAGCAGTTGAAGAAGGTAAACATCGTATTGGTAGGCATCGGCGGGTATGGAGCGAATTACGTGCGGGATCTGCTGCAGGACGAGGAGAAATATCCTTGCACGGTCGTCGGGGCGGTCGATCCTTATCCCGACAACAGTCCTGTGATGGCGGTATTGACCGAGCGGGGCATCCCGATCTATCCAACGCTGGAGGCGTTCTATGCCAGCGGGCAGACACAGGCGGATCTCACGATTATTTCCTCGCCGATCCAATTCCACTGCGCGCAGACGTGTCTCGCATTGTCGCATGGAAGCCACGTGCTGTGCGAAAAGCCGGTCAGCGCCAGCCTTGAAGACGCACATACGATGATCCGGGCGCGCGACCAAGCGGGCAAAACTGTTGCGATCGGCTATCAATGGAGCTTCAGCAATAGCATCTTGTCGCTCAAGCGCGACATCGCGGACGGACTGTTCGGCAAGCCGAAGCGGCTGCGGACGATCGTGCTCTGGCCGAGATCCGACCGATATTACGCGCGCGGGTGGGCCGGCAAACTGCGCGACCAAGCGGGCAACCTGATCATGGACAGCGTGGCGAACAATGCGACGGCGCACTACATTCATAACATGTTCTTCGTGCTGGGGCAGACCATGGACGAGAGCGCTCGACCTGCTCGCGTGACCGCGGAGCTGTACCGGGCGAACCGGATCGAAAATTTTGACACCGCCGCGATGCGCGTACATACGGAGGATGGAACGGAACTGCTGTATTACGGGGCGCACCCCGTCCGGGACAGAGTGGGCGCGATGTTCCACTACGAATTCGAGCTGGCGGACATTACGTACGACCAGGATTCGGCCGACGGCATCGTGGCGCGATTCCGTGATGGAAGCACTCGAACGTACGGAAACCCGAATCGGGACGACGAGGCCAAGCTCCGGGCGGCGATTGACGCGGCTCGCGGAGAAGGAGAAGTCGTCTGCGGTGTGGAAACCGCTCTGTCGCATACGATTTGCGTGCTCGCCATGCAGCAATCGACACCCGCGATCGTCGAGTTTCCCGAGGAGATCGTGCGGCGGGGGGAGCTCTTGTCGAACGGCGAGGCCGGCAACTATGTAGAAGGTTTGGTAGCGCAACTCGTCGACTGCTACGAACGCGGAGTGTTGCCTGCCGAAGCCGGCCTCTCTTGGGCGCAAGCCGGCAAGGAAATCGTGGTGTGAGGCTGGAACTCTTGCGATGAGGGAATTACCCTGTGTGGTTGGGTAACTCGGCGCTCTGAGTCGGTGAGAGGGTGAGTTACCCGACGTGATTGGGTAACCCACGGCTCTCGGAGTCGGTGAGAGGGTGAGTTACCCTACATGATTGGGTAACTCTCGGCGCTCGAAGCTGGTGAGAGAGGGAATAACCCTACGTGGTTGGGTAACTCGGCGCTCGGAGCCGGTGCGGGAGTGAGTTGCTCGACGTGGGAGAGTGTCGATTAATTGATCACAGAATGCATTTCGCACGAAGCATCGTTTTTTAGCATAGCCATCCATCGCAACGGAACACAGCGCCTTTATTCCGTGAAGAGGGCCCCGCCCTGGATTTTAACGAAACCCAGAGCCGTTATTCCACGGTTTTACAGTAAATTTTGCAACGTTTGTTGCTGATAAGGGCCTACCGTTACGTTAGCTTTTCCAAAACACCCTTTATTGCCGATTAAGGCTTTTGGATTCCGTTACGCTGCCGCCTACGCAGGTTGTTTCTATTTTGTCCGATCTACTATCAATCGACAGTCTCCGTGGTTGGGTAACTCGACGCTCGGAGTCGATGCGAGAGGGAATAGCCCGACGTGATTGAGTAATTCGGAACTTAGAGTTGGTTAGAGGATGAGTTACCCCCGACGTGGTTGGGTAACTCGGCGCTCGGAGTCGGTGCGAGAGGGAATAACCCGACGTGATTGGGCAATTCGGAACTTGGAGTTGGTGGGAGGATGAGTTACCCCCGACGTGGTTGGGTAACTCGACGCTCGGAGTCGGTGCGAGAGGGAATAACCGACGTGATTGGGCAATTCGGAACTTGGAGTTGGTGAGAGAGTGTGTGAGTTGCCCGACGTGGTTGGGTAGTTGAATGAAATCGACAGGAGAGTGATAGCAGTGGCGTCGCAGGTGACCCGATTTCCTGAAAATCCCCTGATAACGCCGGAGATGGACGCGAGTCTCGGAGATAATATCAATGGTCCTTCCTTGATCAAAGTGCCAAGCTGGGTGGAGAATCCGCTTGGCCTTTATTATCTCTATTTCGCCCATCATTCCGGCAAATTCATTCGATTGGCGTATGCCGACCGGCTGGAAGGACCGTGGCGAATCTACTCGCCCGGCACGCTGCAGCAGTCGGAATCCTATTGCCGCGGTCACATTGCATCGCCCGACGTGCATGTCGATGAAGCGGAACGCCGCATCATCATGTTCTATCATGGCGTGCCGCTCGAGCCGCCGGGCAAAGTGCCGCAAGCAACGAAAGTGGCGGTCTCGTACGATGGACTCCATTTTACGGCAAAGCCTGAAACGCTGGGTCGGGCTTATTGGCGGGGATTCCGCTGGCGGGACCGCTACTATGCGATCACGATGTCGGGACGGATGTACCGTTCGTGTTTGGATGATCAGCTCGGCCCTTACGAAGAAGGTTCGAATATTTTTTGCGATCTTGACATCTGGCTGAGACATTTGGCTGTTACATTGGACGGAGACCGGCTGACGCTCTTCTTCTCTATCAAGCAGGATACGCCGGAGCATATCGTCTGCGCGCATCTCATGCTTTCCGATGATTGGGAATCATGGCGCGTGACGGCATATGAGAGTGTGATCCGACCGGAGTTGGACTACGAAGGCGCGGACTTGCCGTTGCTGCCATCGGAATCAGGCGCATCCCGCACCCGCGTTCGGCAATTGCGCGACCCTGGGATCTATGAGGAAGACGGCCGAAAATACCTGCTTTATTCCATTGCGGGAGAGAGCGGCATCGCGATGGCGCGGTTAAGCGAGTCGAAAGACTAATCGCGGTCGGCGAGCAATCCAATGCTGGCCAGAATGTTGATGGAAAACTGACCGATCGAACGCTAATCGTTGTGGATCGATTCTAACTTCCGCCGATTGGTGCTGAGCACACCGAGCTAGGAACCGAAAGTACCTAACTTCCGCCGATTGGTGCCGAGCACGCCGAGCTAGGAACCGAAAGTACCTAACTTCCGCCGACTGGTGCCGAACGCGCCGAGCTAGGAACAAAAAGTACCTACCTCCCGCCGACTGGTGCCGAGCGCGTCGAGATAGGAACCGAAAGTACCTAACTTCTGCCGACTGGTGCCGAACGCGCCGAGCTAGGAACCGAGAGTACCTAACTTTCGCCAACTGGTGCCGAGCACATCGAGATAGGAACGGAAAGTACCTAACTTCCGCCGACTGGTGCCAAGCCCGCCGAGGTAGGAACGGAAAGTACCTAACTTCCCGCGGATTAGTGCCGAACGCGCCGAGCCAGGAACGGAAAGTACCTAACTTCCGCCGACTGGTGCCGAACGCGCCGAGCTAGGAACCGAAAGTACCTATCTTCCGCCAATTGGTGCCGAACGCGCCGAGATAGGAACTCAAAGTACCTAACTTCCGCCGACTGGTGCCGAACGCGCCGAGCTAGGAACCGAAAGTGCCTACCTTCCGCCAACTGGTGCCGAGCGCGTCGAGCTAGGAACCGAAAGTACCTAACTTCCGCCGACTGGTGCCGAACGCGCCGAGCTAGGAACCGAAAGTACCTAACTTCCGCCGACTGGTGCCGAACGCGCCGAGCTAGGAACCGAAAGCACCTAACTTCCGCCGACTGGTGCCGAACGCGCCGAGCTAGGAACCGAAAGTACCTAACTTCCGCCGACTGGTGCCGAACGCGCCGAGCTAGGAACCGAAAGCACCTAACTTCCGCCGATTGGTGCTGAGCACACCGAGCTAGGAACCGAAAGTACCTAACTTCCGCCGACTGGTGCCGAGCACGCCGAGCTAGGAACCGAGAGTACCTACCTCCCGCCGACTGGTGCTAAGCACACAGAGCTAGGAACCCAAAGTACCTATCTCCCGCCAATTGGTGCCGAACGCGCCCAGATAGGAACCCAAAGTACCTACTACCTCCTGCAACCCAAACCTGAGCGAAGGGGATATCGTACCTATGCACATCATATATATCCATTCCCACGACACCGGCCGGTACATCGAGCCTTACGGCCATGGCGTAGCCACGCCGAACCTGATGCAATTGGCCCGCGAGGGCACGCTGTTCCGGCAAGCCTACTGCGCCGCCCCGAGCTGCTCGCCGAGCCGATCCGCGCTGCTGACCGGCATGTCGCCGCATGCCAACGGGATGATCGGGCTCGCCCATCGGGGCTTCCGGCTGCACGACCCAAGCTGCCATCTGTCGCACTACCTCGGCCGCCACGGTTACGAAACCGCGCTGTGCGGCATCCAGCACGAGGCGGAAGACGACAACGAGCTCGGCTACAAGCACGTTCTTCATGAGAAACGGCAGCCTGGAGAAGCGCTCGCGGAATGGGACTTGGCCAATGCACGCAAGACGGCCGACTTCATCCGCCGCTACGCGGAGCAACCCGATCTTCAGACAGAGTCCGGCCCCACGTCCGCATCCAAGATCGAAGCGGAATCTGCTCCAAAGCTCATGTCCGGGAAGGAGAGCAAGCCCGTCCGCAGCCCGCTTTTCCTTTCATTCGGGATGGTCAGCACGCACCGGGAATTCCCGGACGGCCACAACGTCAACCCCGACAATGTCGCGCCACCCTATCCGCTCTACGACAACGCGGCCAATCGCCGGGATATGGCGGCGTTCATCGCTTCGGCTGCCGTCATGGACGAATGCGCGGGCATCGTTCTCGCCGCCTTGCGGGAGACCGGGCTGGATGAGGACGCGCTGATCCTCTACACGACCGACCATGGCATCGCCTTCCCGCGTATGAAATGTACGCTGCATGACACCGGCATCGGGGTAGCGCTCATCATGAAAATGCCGGGCAACCGCCTGGCCGGCCAGGCGACGGATGCGCTCGTGTCGCAACTGGACTTGTTCCCGACGCTATGCGACGCAGCCGCTCTTCCGCAGCCCGAATGGTTGGAAGGCACATCGCTGCTCCCGCTCTTAAACGGCGCAACATCAAGCATTCGCGACGCCATCTGCGCAGAGCTCAGCTTTCATGCGGCAAGGGAGCCGATGCGCGGCATCCGTACGGAGAGGTACAAGCTGATCCGCCGCTACGAGGCGCCGGGCGCCGTGCTGCCGTCCAATGTCGACGACGGACCCGCGAAGCGGTTCCTGCTGGAAGCGGGCTGGCTTCAATATCCTGCCGACCAAGCACCCGAGCAGCTCTTCGACTTGTATCTGGACCCGCAAGAAACGACCAATATCCGCAGCACGCCTTCCTACGCTGGCATAGGCGCCGATCTGTCGCGCAGACTCGATGACTGGATGCGGCAGACGGCCGATCCGTTGCTGCAAGAAGGCGGCTTGCAAGCCCCGGCGGACGCCCGCGTCAACGTCAGATCGTCGCTGCATCCGAGCGATCGCGACTACGAACCATAATCACAGCCGCACAAGCGCATTTTCAACGGTTTTCGTTCAAAATATGAGGAATGTACAGTTTATCGTAAGCGTTTGCACTGTTATTTTGAGGGTGAGCCGTTCGTGCTGCCGGCCGCAACTAGCTATCGGACACCCGGCAAAGTGCGAATCGCGACCAAGATTTTGAGGAGGAAGGGTTGAATGTCAACGAAGACCAGAAGAAGCTTGTCCTTGCTGCTGGCGGCCGTGCTGCTGCTTGTCACGGTCGGCTGTGGCAGCGGCAACAACAACAAAGAGGCAAGCAAGGAGAGCACGCCGCCGCCCGCGTCGACGGCCGCTTCACCAAGCTCGTCGTCCAGCGCGCCGGCGTCGGCTTCGCCGGAAGAGAAAGGCCCGCCGGTTGAACTGAGCATCTACATGGAGAGTGACGATCCCGGCGAATCCATGGATGTATGGTCGGTCCATTACGTCGAAGAGCTGCTGAATTTGAAATTGAAAATCACGCTCCTGACGAAAGGCGATGGCGACAAGTCGCTCAACGTCAAGCTGGCGTCGGGAGAGCGGCCGGACATCATCCAGTTCTCGTCGCACGATACGGAGATCAACCTGGAGCAAGCAGGCATGCTGGAGCCGCTTACCCCTTATTTCGAGCAATATCCGGAGTTGTACAATTCGCGTCCGCCTGTGCAGTGGAACTCGATCAAGAATGCGGACGGGCATGCGTATGTATTGCCGATCACAAGCGACCCTTGGCAATTCGCGCTGATGTATCGTAAGGATTGGCTGGATAAGTTCGGCATGAAGGTGCCGACGACGCTCGACGAATACATGGAAGCCGCCCGGGCGATGACACACAAGGACCCCGACGGCAACGGCAAGGCCGATACGTACGCGTTCGCCGGACGCAGCGACCGGTTGAGCTTCTTCGAGTATATCTTTGCCGCCTACGGCGTGTATCCCGATCAAGTCATGCTTAAGGACGGCAAGTTGGTCGACGGTGCGACCCAGCCGGAGACGAAGGAAGCACTCAAATTCATTCACCAGATGTATGAGGAAGGGTTGATCGACCCGGAATTCGTCACCGACAACAACTCCCGTTGGAAAGACAAGTTCGCAGCGGGCACGTATGGCGCAGCTACAGGCAAGATTTGGGCGATGAACGAACTGGACAGCTACAACAAGAAGTTCAAGAAGGCCAACCCGGACGGCAGTTGGGTGCTCGGCGTGCCGCTGCAGGGCCCCGAAGGCATCGAGCCGCTCGGCTATCGCACAGGCGGCAGCTACAGAGGACCGCTGCGCACGGCGATCCTGAGCACGAGCGAGCATAAGGAAGCGGCGCTCAAGCTGCTCAACTGGCTGGCAAGTCCCGAGGGTAATACGTTCTATTGGGCCGGATTGAAGGATGAGCATTACGAGCTCGACGAGAACGGGATCATCCGCAGCAAGCTTCCATCCGAGGAACAGGCGAAGATTGGTATTAAGGCGCTCAAGCTGGCACAGTACGATATTGAGAATCTTGAGGTTACCAAGGAATATGAATCGATTCATGAGTATGTCGTCGCCAACGCCTGGTACTCGCCGATTTCCGGCATGATCCCGGATAAGATGTACGCGACGACGCAGGCCGATCTCGGCGACTTCAGAGACGAGACGTTCTTCAAGATGATTATCGGACAAATCCCGATTGAAGGCGGATGGGAAGATTACCTCGCGGAGATGAAGAAGAAGAACAACGATCAGCGGATGGAAGACCTGAACACCCAGTACGTGGAATGGAAGAAGTACGCGAAGTGACGCGAGGCTAGCGGCTAGCCCTAGACAGAAGCGCCAGCCGGACCTACCGGGCTCGCCAGAACGAGACCGGTAGGTCCGGACGGCTGCATGCGGATGAGAAGTGGAGGTGCCGCGATTGGGACAATCGAATTTCGCCAAAATCCTGAACAAGAACAAATACATGTACGCGATGCTCATTCCCGGCGTCCTCAGCGTACTGATTTTTAAATATTTTCCGATGTACGGCCTGGTAATCGCATTCAAAAACTACAACCCGTTCATCGGCATCGCGGACAGTCCGTGGGTCGGCTTGGACAATTTCAAGGCGATCTTCGCATCCAGCGATTTCTGGCAGGTGCTGCGCAACACGCTCATCATTAGCAGCTACAAGATTTTGGTCGGATTTCCCGCCCCGATCCTGCTCGCGCTGCTGCTCAATGAAGTGGTCCATGCGAAGTTCAAGCGGACGATCCAGAGCGTTCTGTATCTTCCCCATTTCATCTCATGGGTGACGCTCGGCGGGATCATGCTGACGGTCTTCTCCTATAACGGCGTCGTCAACGAGATCATCCAGGCGTTCGGCGGCAAGCCCGTGAACATCTTCACCGATGTCGCCCACTTCCGCTGGGTGCTCGTCTGGTCGGACGTATGGAAGGGAGCCGGCTGGGGCACGATCATCTACCTGGCCGCGATCACGACGGTAGACCCGGCTTTGTACGAAGCGGCCGTCGTCGACGGCGCGAAGCGCTGGCGCCAGGTGTGGCACATTACGCTGCCCGCCATCAAGAGCGTGATCGTGCTGCTGCTCGTGCTGCGCATCGGCCAGTTGATGGACTCCGATTTCGAACAAATTCTGGTGCTGCAAAACAACCTGGTGCGGAGCGTCAGCGAAGTGTTCGCCACTTATGTGTATCGGGTCGGGCTCGGCCAGGCGCAGTTCAGCTTCGCGACTTGCGTCGGCATCTTCGAATCCGTGGTCGCCCTCGTGCTGATTGCATCGGCTAACCGGGTCGCCAAGCTGCTCGGCGAGGAGGGATTGTATTGAAGACGAAGCGATTCGGCGCGTTCGAGGCGGTCATTTACAGCTTCTTCGTTCTGCTCGGGCTGACGATGCTGTACCCTTATTGGTACATCCTGATGTATTCGTTCAGCGACCCGCTCACGATCGCGCTCGATCAGCTGTTCCTCGTGCCCAGCGGGTTCTCTTTGCAAAATTACATCGTCGCGTTGAGCAAACCGACGATCTACAGCGGGTTCGTCAATTCGGTGTTCATTACGGTCGTGGGCACGGTGCTGCACCTGATCATCACGTCCATGCTGGCGTTCCCGCTGTCGCGGCGGACGCTGGAGGGGAAGAACGTCATCCTGACGTTCCTGTTCCTGACGATGATTTTCAGTGCCGGCATCATCCCGACTTACATGCTGGTGAAGGGCGTCGGGCTGCTCAATTCGCTCTGGGCGCTCATCCTCCCGAACGTCGTCAGCGTGTTCAACCTGCTGATCATGCTGAAATTTTTCCGCAACATCCCCGAGGAGATGATCGAATCGGCGCGGCTCGACGGTTGTAACGATTTCCGCATCCTGATCCGCATCGTCCTGCCGGTGTCGCAGGCGGTGCTGGCCGCGCTCGGCTTGTTCATGGCGGTGCATCAGTGGAACATCTTCTTTCCGGCGATTCTGTATATTAACGATCCCGATAAATGGCCGGTCATGGCGATTCTGCGGAGCATTCTCCAGCAGATTCAATCGTCCACCGCCTCCGATCTGGAGACGCAGGGCCAGGTGACGCCGGAATCGCTGACGAACGCGATCATCATCCTGTCGATTACGCCGATCATGATGATCTATCCGTTCTTGCAGAAATATTTCGTCAAAGGCGTGATGATCGGATCGGTCAAAGGTTAGGGAAGCAGCAAGGGACAGACGGGCAAGTCATCTTGAGAGCGGCCGGGTGATCTCGATTGAAATGGTTGATGGACAGCATACGGCGGGGCATGGACAGAATGCTGCGGCACAGGGGGACGATCTTCTATCGCTTCTTTCTCCTCATGCTGCTGTCGATCAGTGTGCCCTTATGGGTCATTACGGAAGTATCCGTGCGCTACAGCTCCGACCATATCATCCGCCAGGCGACGCAGTTCAACCTGGACCTGCTCGCGCAGCGCAAAAATATACTGGAGCAGGCGATGTCGGAGCTGGCGAATCTGTCCTATCACATGCTGGAGCGGCAGGACATCTGGACATTGGTCATGTCGGGCGAGAATGTATCGCAGGAATATTTCCTCATGCGCAACGCGATCGGACACATGACTTCCGCTGTGTCGACGCAGGCGAACATCCAGTCGATGTACCTGTTCAACGATCAGGATGACTTCGTGCTCAGCGATGCGCGCTATTCGAAGTCCGACTTCCCGGACTCGTCCGTTCTGCATCCGAAGATGTCCGGCAGCTTCCAGATGCTCGCGCCCCGGCACATCCGGTCGCTCACGGCCCGGGGGCTCGACGAAGGCCCCGAAGTGATCAGCTATATCCGCAAGTTCACGGGCAATTACAACAAACGCGAATCGTACCTGGTCATCAATCTGTATGCCGACATGTTCTTCGAGGACGTGCAGCTCAACGAGTCGCCGCCGGACATTCTGATCGTCAACCGGCAGCACGACGTGCTGTTCCACAGCGGTTTGCAGCCGCCATCCCTGGGCACGTCCCAACTCGAACGGATCATCGAAGCGTCGGACGATTCCTTCCTGCTGAAGGACGAAGATCGCCGCTTTTACGTATTCAAAATGGAAATGCCCGGAGCCGAATGGACGATCGTCGCGCTGCACGATTATGCCGCGCTCGTCGAGTCCGCGTCGCTCGTGCGCAGCATCGTCTTCTACTCGTTCGGGATCGTGCTGCTCGTCTCGCTCGGGCTCTCTTATTCGATATCCGCTTACCTCTACAAGCCGCTGATGCAGATCATGCGCAAAATCCGCAAAGCCGCGGGCCTGCAGGCGGGCGGGGCGGGCAACGAATACCAGTTGATCGACTACACGATCAACAATCTGTTCTCGCGCAATGACGAGCTGACCTCGAAGTACAATATGATCTTTCCGTATTTCAGCCGCTATTTCCTCGGAGACTTGATCGGCGGCCGGCCGCTGGACGCGCTCAAGTTCGAGCAGATGCTGGCCTTGCTCGGCGTTCAATTTCCGTTCGGGCAATACGCGATCGTCCTGTTCGATACGGAGAATGCGCCGTTCGACCTCGCGATGAAGCAGCAGACGGATCAATCGCTCGGCGCATACCCTTCATCGATGCGGCACGTGCTGGCGAAGGTGGGAGATCGCCGCGCCGTAATTGTGCTCAACACGGATGAGCCGATGCAGGTCTGCTATGAGCGGATTCGCGCCGTCAAGAAAATGATCAACCGGCGGCAGATCGACGTCACGATGGCCATGAGCGGGTTCGTTGGCGCCGCCGAAGCGCTGCCGCAGGCGTACCGGGAAGCGGAGCAACTGCTGGAGAGCAAGTTTTTTATCGGCAAGAACGAATTGATCACCGACCGCAATTGGCAAGGCGTCGAGGGCGGCTTGAGTGCCGACCGGCGGCTGGAGAAGCAATTGCTAGAGCACGTGAAGTCGGGTCACCTGGACAAGGCGGAGGAGACGCTCGGTCTTCTCGCCTCCGATTTGTTGTCCGAGCAGGCAGGCATCGATTATATCCGTTATGTGTTCTACCAGTTCTGCACGGACTTGGTGGAGGCGCTGGGCGAGCTCGGGTTCGACGTGCAGGAGGAATTCCCGGACGGCAAGACGATCTTCGGCGAGATCCAGCAAGCCCAGACGATGGACGAACTGAAGGCGTATGCGCTCGCGTTGATGAAGCAGGCGGTCGCGCTGCTGGATCGCATCAAGCAGGTGCAGCACCTGCGCATTGTCACACAGGCGAAAGCGTTCATTCAGGACAATTATCATCGGGACATCTCGCTCGATGATGTCGCGGGCAGCGTCTATCTGTCGGCCGGCTATTTGAGCATCATCTTCAAGGAGCAGACCGGCACGACGATCTACGATTCCATCACTACCTTGCGCATGCAGATGGCGGCGGAATTGCTGCGGGGCGAGCGTGCGGCCAAGGTGCAGGAAGTCGCGGAGCGGGTCGGCTTCAACAACGTGCAGAGCTTCCTTCGGCATTTCAAGCGCCAGTACGGCATGACGCCGATCCAATATCGCCGCACGCTTAGCGGCGGCCAATCCGAACAGGAGTGAGTCATGATGACGGAAATTCAGGGCATTCAGGAAGTTTTGCAACTGATGAAACGCGTGAAAACGAACATTAACCGGGTCGTAATCGGCAAGGAGCAGGTGATCGACCAACTGCTGATTGCGATGGTATGCTCGGGCCACGTGCTGCTCGAAGACGTGCCGGGCACCGGGAAGACGCTGCTCGCGAAGACGCTGGCGAAGTCGCTCGCTTGCGATTTCAAGCGCATTCAGTTCACGCCGGACTTGCTGCCTACGGACTTGAGCGGCATCAACTTCTACAACCAGAAGCTGTCGGAATTCGAATTCCGGCCGGGCCCGGTGTTCACGAACATTTTGCTGGCGGACGAGATCAACCGGGCGACGCCGCGCACGCAGGCCAGCATGCTGGAATGCATGGAGGAGCGGCAGGTATCGATCGACGGCGAGACGCATCGCCTCGCGCAGCCTTTCCTGGTCATCGCGACGCAGAATCCGCTGGAGAACCAGGGCACGTTCCCGCTGCCGGAAGCGCAGCTCGACCGGTTCCTGATCAAGATCCGCATGGGGTATCCGACCGCGGTCGAGAGCATGGACATCCTGAAGCGGTTCAAGAATGCCAATCCGCTCGATACGCTGGAGGCGGAAGCGACGGCGGCAGACATCGTCAAGGCGCAGAACGGCTATAGCACGGTATATGTGAGCGATCCGGTGCTGCAATATATGATCGATCTGGCCGAGCAGACGCGCCGGCATCCGGACATTGCGACGGGGATCAGCCCGCGCGGCTTGCAGGCGCTGCTCAAGGCGGCGCAGGCGCACGCGATTTTGCGGGAGCGGGCTTATGCATCGCCGGACGACGTCAAGGCGATGATCCAGCCTGTATGGGGACACCGGATCTGGATGAAGGGCGGCTCGCGCAACCGGGACGAGCTGGCGGGCAAGACGCTCGGCCAGATCGTGGCAGGCACGCCGGTGCCGGCGGAAGAGGCGCTGATCGGAAAGGAAGCCTGATCCGATGCAGATCGTATGGTATTTGGTCATCGCGGCGGCCGTCATCGGCTTGCAAGGCTGGCTGTTCCGCCTGCGCGGCTTGAAGCGGATCGGCTACAGCCGGTATTTCAGCACGGGCGCTTGCACCGAAGGCGACGAAGTGGAGCTGGTGGAGCAGGTCGTCAACCGCAGTTGGATCCCGCTGCCCTGGCTGCGGCTGGAAGCGCGGATGCATGCGAGCCTGCGCTTCCAGCGCCAGGCGAACCTCGAGGTCAGCGAGGGCAGCGAATACCAGCACCATCTCAGCCTGTTCAGCATGGCCCCGTTCTCGCGCATCACGCGCAAGCACAAGGTTCGCTGCATGAAGCGGGGCGTCTACGAGCTGGAGACGATGACGATGAGCACCGGGGACGTGCTCGGCACGTACCAGACGTCGCGGCAATTTGGCGTCCAGGCCGAGCTCGTCGTATATCCGCGGGCGCCGGAATGGGACAAGGCGGAGCTGCCGTCGCACAGTTGGCAAGGGGACATCGTCGTCAAGCGGTGGATCATGGAGGATCCGTTCATGATCGCCGGCGTGCGTGAATATCGTCCGGGCGACCCGCTCAAGGGCATCAATTGGAAGGCGACTGCCCGTGCGGGGAAGATGCTTGTGCACCATCACGATTTCACGTCGGACCACCGGCTTATGGTTTTGGTCAACACCGAGGCTGACGAGAACATGTGGGGCAAAGTGACCGACCCGGAGCTCGTGGAACGCGAAATCCATCGGGCCGCCGCGGTCGCGGAGTACGCGCTGGACCAGGGCATCGAAGTCGGATTCGCCTGCAACGGCCACGTGTACCGGCAATCCGAGCGGGTGCCGGTCCGGGTGGAGCCGGGTGCCGGTCAGGCACACCGCGAGGCTGTGCTCCATGCGATGGCGGCGACGGTCATCTCCCGCAGCGTGCCATTTGAGCAGTTGCTCGCGTGCGACGCGGAAGAAGGGCGCAGCGGAGGAGATTACGTGCTGATCACGCCGTTCGTGAGCGAGCGGATCCAGGCGCAGATCGAAGCGCTGCAGGATCTGGGCAACGCCGTCACCGTCATGTCGATCGCCGATCCGGGCAGTTGGGGAAGCGATAACGACGCGGACCGGGCTTGGCGGGCGCGACGTCCCGGCAGCGTCGGGCGGATGGCGGGCACGGGAATGGGCACGGACACGGATACGGGCGAGATAAACAATTCGGATGAGCGGGAGGTGCATCATGCCTAAGTTCATGCCTTGGATTGCGGCTGTCGCGCGCGGCGCGGCGGAAGTCGTGCTGGCGTTCCCGCTGCTGTTCGTCGCGGCGATGTTCAGCGTGCCGCACGATCGGATCGTCTGGTGGCTGGCGTGTCTGATGCTCTGCTACTTCATCGGGTATGTATTCGCGCGGCTGTTGTCTGTTGCGCCGAAGTCGGCTGGAGCGTTGTTCTCGGCAATTGTGGCCGCCGGCATGTTCCTGTTGTTGTTCGGGCCGGGATCGGCAGGGGCATGGATCGGCGCCGTCTGCGGCTTCGTGCTGCTCCTGCGCGGAAGACGATCCGTGGAGGGCGTCTGGGGCGATGCTTTGCCGATCCAGGCGATGTGGATCGCCGTTGCGATCTATGTGCCGGCTGCCGTTGTGTTCCGCATCAACGAGCGTCTGCAGCCGGAATCCGGCGTGCTGCTGTGGATGGGTCTGGCAGCACTGGCCGTCACGATATTCGCGGCAAACGAGGCCCGTCTGCGGAGGGAGAATAAGTCGGGCGGGCGCGGCGCCGTCTCGTCATCGATGCGCAGAGCCAATCGGCTGTACACGCTGCTTGTGCTGGCTTTGATTGCGCTCGTCGGATCGCTCGGCATGATCCGCAGTTGGCTGAGTCATCGGTTATCCGCATTATTTCAATGGTTTGCTGGCTTGTTCGGGTCCAAAGCCGGCAAGCTGGACAATGAGCTGCCATTGGATGGGAACGGGACGTTCGAAATGCCGAAGGAGGGCACGTCGCAAGGAGACCCGCTGTGGATGAGCTGGCTGATCAAAATCGTGTTTGTCCTCGCAGCGATCGCTTTCGCGGCATTTCTCATCTATATCCTCTATCGGGGAAGCCGGTGGCTGCGCAGCTTGTTAGGCAAGATGATGGGCTGGATTCTGAAAGGCGGGCGCGGCGCTTGGGACGGCGAAGATACCGGGTACGAAGACGTCAAGGAGAATCTGTTCGATTGGCGCGACCTGCGCGCAGGCATGCAGAACCGGGTGCGGGAACTGCTGGGACGGGACGGAGAACCGAAGTGGGCGCAGTTGGCCGACCCGCGTGAGCGAATCCGATGGTTGTATCGGAAGGTGGTCCGCCGCGGCGTGCAGGAGGGGTACGCTTTTCAGCCGAGTCTGACGCCTGCGGAGACCGCAAGCGATCTTGCGGTATGGCAGCGAGGGCGTACTCCTGTACCGATGGACCAACTTGCCGGGCTGTACAATCGGGCCCGCTATGGAACCGAGGACGAAACGTTCGACGGAGCGGAGCTGGAATCGTTGTATCAGCGCAGCGAGCCGTCGCAAGGAGGCAGCCATGGACGATCGCGGAAATAATTCGAAGCCCCACGTCATCGTGATTATGGCCGACCAACTCCGCTTCGATGTGCTTGGCACGCGGTATACGTCGAACCTGAATGCGCTCGCTGAGGACAGCGCCGTGTTCGACCGGGCGTACTGCGCTTCCCCGCTGTGCGTCCCGGCCAGAGGCGCGTTCTTCACCGGCACGTATCCGAATGCGAACGGCTGTCTGATCAACCCGTGGGACGAAGCGGACGCACAGCACGGGCAAGTGCGTTCCGGCTTGCCCAACTTGATTTCGCTAATGGAAGACGAGTGGGACAGCTGGCATGTCGGCAAGCAGCATCTGCTGACCGGCGAGCGGATGCATCAATCGCAGAACGGGCGTACGCGCTGGATTGCCGGCATGCGGGAGTATAAACAGCATTTGAAGGAACATGGGGTTCGGGCGCCGGGAGGATCTGCTTACAAGTCGCTTGTGCCTGAGATGACCGGCGGGCGGACGACGCGGGCCAAGTCGTATTCCATTCCGGCTACGGGGGTGTACGAGCCTGGCTTCGACTATTTTTTCGATGGTTTTTTTGCGCATCAGGCGGTGGCGGCGATTCGCAATCGCGATGTCGGCAAGCCGATGCTGCTGAACGCGATGTTTCTGGCGCCGCATCCGCCGTTTGATGTGCCCGAGCCTTGGCATTCGATGTGGTCGGATGGCGAGCTCGAGTTGCCGGACAATGTCGGCTTCTGGGACGCGGGCCAATCCCCGCTGCAGTTGTACAATCTGACCGGCTTCGTCGGCACCCGGTACAGCCGCGCGGAATGGGAAGCGATCTGGCGCGTGTATCTGGGGCTCGTCAGCTTGCTGGACCATTGCGTCGGCATGATCGTGGACGAGTTGAAGGCACAGGGGATGTACGAGGATGCGCTGATCGTGTTCACGAGCGACCACGGCGAGATGCTCGGCTCGCATCGGCTGTGGCAGAAGATGTGCATGTACGAGGAATCGGTGCGGGTGCCGTTATACGTGAAGCTGCCGGGCAAGGCACAGGGAGCCGAAACTGGCTATGAAGGCGAGTCCGAAAGTGTGTCAACGGCACATGTGGCTGCTGACAGCGGCGATCGATCCGGCAGCGAGGGCGAGTCCGCTGCACGCGCAGCAATGGAGGAGCCTATCGGTACCCGCATCGACACGCCAGTCAGCGCAATCGACGTGCTGCCTACGCTGTGCGACCTGCTCGGGCTGGACACACCGCCGAGCGTGCAGGGCGTATCTCTTGCGCCGCTGCTTGCGGGAGGAGCGGAAAGGCCAGATTTAGAAGCAGGCGGCACATCACAGCTTGGTCAACGAATTGACGAAGTTTCCGGCGTCATTTCCGGCATTCCTCATCCTGGAGTTCCGCCCCGCGATGGCCCGAATCGTTCTATGACCTCCGGCAGCAGGACGTTGTTCATCCAATATGATGGCAATGGCGCTCGTGGCAATTTTCAACGCTGCATCATCAAAGGACGGCACAAGCTGATCGTCGACCTGTTCAAGGATGAACATTATTTGGAACTGTACGACGTCGAAGCGGACCCGATGGAGCGTCGCAATCTCGCGTTCGCGGAGGAGAATGCCGAGTTGGCGACGGAAATGCTCGGACTGCTGCAGCAGCACATGGCATCGACCGGGGACTTGCTGACACTGCCCGATCCTGCGTTGCTGCTGTATCGCTTTTTGCAGGAGAGAGAAGAGAAATAGCACGAAATCGCCCTTGCGTGGTGATGCACAAAGTACAGTTGATTTCCGTAGCAACCCTTGATTGAAGACAAAAAGCTGCATAATGTGCAGTACTTTGTCGATTCCCGCAAACATGACCAATGAATTGAAGCCAAACAACTGCACGTTTTGCATCTCCTTGCGTGATAAGAGGCGAAAAGGGGGGAGGAACTGTACGTTGTGCAGTACTTTCTACTCGTTATGAGAACGGGTTTGCAACTCCGAACTGAAGCTCTGTAGTGGCTCTTCCCATCATTCATTCCAGTTGAGGCGAGTGCTTCCGGTGGACGACAGTCGACGGTCGGCGAGGAAATAAAGGAAGTCAGATGCACGGATGCTCGCGGTCGACGGTCGGGTGGAGGAAACAGAGAAGCCCAAGTGCACGAATACTCGCGGTCGGCGGTCGGACGGAAGAAGGCAGCAGCTTTTTGCAGAAATGAGGCGAGTACATGGGCAAACCGAATGTGATTGTGATCGTCTCCGACCAGCATCGCGGAGACTGGATGGGCTGCACAGGCAACCGGATCGTCGAGACGCCGCATATGGACGCAATAGCGGCGCAAGGAACGTCGTTCACACGCGCTTATTGCAATTCCCCGCTATGCGTACCTTCCCGCATGTCTATGCTGACCGGCTTATATCCGCATATCAACGACGTCTACGCGAACGACGACATGCTGCGCTCGGACTTGCCGACCTGGGCGCACGCCTTCGGGCTTGGCGGGTATGAGACAGTGCTGTGCGGTCGCATGCACTTCGTCGGCCCCGATCAGCGGCACGGGTTCGAGCGCCGTTTTGTCGGCGATATTACGCATGGTTACCCCGGCGGGCCGCGCACGGATTACGGTGTGTTGCAAGGGGCCTCAGGCCAGGGGATGCGGTCGATCCGGACCGCCGGCCCGGGACATAGCCCCGTGCTGGAATACGACGAACAGGTCGTCCAAGCCAGCGAAAGATTGTTGGCCGAGCGGGCGGCAATCGAGTCGGGTCGGCACACGGACAGGCAGACCGATAAGCATGCCAATCGACAAGCCAACCAACTCACCGAACATCAAGCTAACCAACGCATCGACCAACGTATGAACCAGCTCGCCGATCAGCATACCCACCAACATGCCGCTCCTGTCCGCCCCCTCCTGCTCTGCATCGGTTTATATGGGCCGCACCATCCTTACGTCTGCCCAACTCCCTATTATGAACGGGCCCGCGCAGCGATGAAATCGGCTGACGCGCTTTCGCCGCCGGACGAAGCGCCCTTGCATCCTTGGTACGCGGCATGGCGCGAGCGGCTCGGCGCCGATGAGATCAGCGAGGAACAGTTGCTGACGGCACGGGCTTGCTATGCCGGTTTGATTTCCCTGACAGATACGTATGTTGGGCGGATATTGAAGGCAGCCAGACAACTGCCGGGCGAGACGCGGGTCGTCTACCTGAGCGATCATGGCGATATGGCAGGAGACCGCGGCATGTTCTGGAAACGAAATATGCTTGAAGGAGCGATTCGCGTGCCGCTGTTAATGTGTACGTTGAACGGGGAACGTGCGACCGGGTACTCGTCTGACTTCCCGCAAGGAAGACGCATCGACGCGCCGGTCAGTCTCGTCGATCTGGCGCCGACTTTCGCTCGCTGGGCAGGGGCGTCGGGCCTTCCGCATCAGGCCGGTCGAGACTTGACGCCGCTTCTTGTGGACGATGAGGCGCACACCTTGCCAAGTTGGCGGGAACGACCTCTCTATATTGAACTGGCGAACGACAAGGACGGCATCGTCCGCACCGTCATTCGCGAAGAGATGAAACTCGTGTATTTTGCCGGGTGGGACGATCACCTGCTGTTCGATCTGCGGCGGGACCCGGACGAGCGGCACAATGTGTGGGCAGATGCAGCGTATGCAAAAGTCAGATCAACGTTGTTAACACTGATCCGGGAAGATGACTGGGACCCGCAGCGTATTCAGTCGCGCCTGGATGCCAAGGAGCCTGCTCAGCGGTATTTGACCCAGTGGGGCAAGGAAGTCGGCATGGGGCGGCTCGATCTGTGGGACCAACCGACGGCAGACAGGCAGCGTTATGGCCGAACAGAGGAGGCACAATCATGATTCGCCCTGAATTATTCCCGCGCTACACGGATTACGATCCTGAGGTGCCCGTTTACTGCATTACGCCGAATGAGGGCCGGGCGCTTCACCGTTTCTTCGACACGTCGCCGTTCAGCCCTTCGGGGCGCTATATGGCGCTGCTGCGGATGCCGCAGGAAGACCGACTTCCGCAGCCGGGCGAGGCGGCGCGGGTCGTACTGATCGATCTCCAGACGGGGGAGGAACGGGAGATCGCGGAAACGTGCGGCTGGGAGCCGCAACTGGGCGCGAACCTCAATTGGGGCTGCGATGATCATACGCTGTATTTCAACAACGTGGATACGCAGACTTGGGAGCCTTACATCGTTCGTATGGATCCTCTGACGGGCACAACCAGTCGGCTCGACGGCTCGATCTACCGCATTTCCCCCGATGGCAGCACGATCGTCTCCGCCTGTGCCAAGCGCATGCGCCGCACGCAGTACGGCTACGGCGTCGTCGTGCCGGACGATCGCGTGCCGCGCAACTTCGGATGGGCCGAGGATGATGGGCTGTACGTCACCGATGCGAACAGCCGCAATCGCAAATTGTTGGTATCGATTCGCGAGGTGTTCGAGCGTGTGCAGCCTGCCGTCGATCTGACGCGTTACGCGGATGGGGAATGCTACGGCTTTCATTGCAAATTCAACCCGCAGGGCGACCGGCTGATGTTCAGCCTGCGCTGGTTCCGGACGACAGATCCGGACCCGTGGCACCAGATGCGGCACGGATTGAAGTTCTGGGTCGTGACGATGAAGCCGGACGGCAGCGATATTCGCCTGGCGGTCGGGCCGGAGCAGTGGGAGAAAAAGGGCCATCACATCAACTGGTTTCCCGACGGTCGACGGCTGTCGATGAACCTGGCGCTCGATGGCGATGGCCGGCTGTATCTGGTCCAAGTCAATGCCGACGGCACCGGATTGCGCAAGATCCACGATACGATTCCCGGCTCGGGTCATCCGACCGTTCATTCGAACGGCCGGCATGTGCTGACCGATACGTATGAGCGCGAGCCGGCCTCCTTCGGAGACGGCACGGTACCGCTGCGCTGGATTGATCTGGCGGCGGGCACAGAGCGCGCTGTTGTGCGGGTGAACGTAAGCAACCCGGGAGCGAGGCAGACGAGCGCGCTGCGTGTGGACCCGCACCCGGCGTGGAGTCCCGATGGCCGATGGGTCGCGTTCAATGGTTTCGTTCGCGGGACCCGCCGCGTTTTCGTCGCCGATTTTCGTCGACTACTGTTAAACAATCAGAATATATAAGTTTTCGGGTATGGAGGTTGATCGCGCTTATCGAGCATGGATGTTAAAGTGCGGTTGTGCGAACAGGATCAATTAACTGCAAAAATACATATAAATTTCCAACTAACGTATAGAAAGTATCGATTAACTGTTAAAATACATGTAATTTCTAGATAAATCGGGTTAAGGCGGCTACAACGCTTCCGTTAAGTTGATATTCCTCGAACAAACAACACCTCCGTAAGAGGCGGCGGGGGTGTTGTTACTTGTAACTGCACAAGCCATAGTATTGAAGGAGTGAAGGCATCATGTTCTGGACGCTGGAGAAGCTGACCAAGCAAGTCAATGAGATCGCGAATTATCGCTACTGCGACGAATTCGCGATTACGAACCTGCGCTGTATGGAGGATCTGGCAGGGGAGAACGGCGCCTATCCGCCTGCTGAGGGCCGGTGGCGGGACATCCATATCGGGGACCGCTGGCAAGGACGGGATACGTATTTGTGGCTGGCTGCGGACGTGAACATTCCTGCGGCATGGGACGACCGGGCGGTGCTCGGGCGATTCGACTTCGGCAGCGGAGGAGGCGGCAACAACGTCGGCTGTGAAGCGCTGTTGTTCGTGGACGGCCATCCGTACCAGGGCGTGGACAAGAATCATCCGGAAGTGTTTCTTCCCGTGGACAGCGCCGGCCGACAAGTGAAGCTGGCTTTCCGGCTGTGGTCCGGACTGAACGGCTATGCCATGCCGGGTCCTGTCGAGCATCGGCTGCAATTGGCGTCCATCTGCTGGCTGGACAAGGCGGTGGACGATTTCTATTTTACGAGCCTTGCCGTCGTGCAAACGGTCAATGTGCTGTCTGCGAACGATCCGATCCGCGCACAATTGCTCGCCCTGCTGAACCGGGCGTTCCGCGAGGTCGATTGGTCCCGGCCCGGCTCGAAAGCTTTCCGCTCATCGCTGCAGCAGGCTGCAGTGCAATTGCATGAAGGCTTGCGCCTGCTGCCGAAGCATGATCTCGTCACCGTCCGCTGCATCGGCCATACGCACATCGACGTTGCCTGGCTGTGGCGGCTGCGCCACACGCGCGAGAAAGCCGCCCGCTCCTTCTCCACCGTTCTGCGCTTGATGGAGCAAGATCCGTCGTATCATTTTCTGCAAACCCAGCCTCAGTTGTACGATTACATAAAATCCGACTATCCTGAAATCTATGAGCGCATCCGGACGCGCGTGCGGGAAGGCAGGTGGGAAGCAGGCGGCGCGATGTGGCTGGAGGCGGATTGCAACATTCCGTCAGGGGAATCGCTCGTACGGCAACTGCTGCACGGAACACGGTTCCTGGCCCGGGAATTCAGCGTCACGTGCCGATACTTGTGGCTGCCGGACGTGTTCGGGTATAGTTGGGCGCTGCCGCAAATCTTGGCGAAGTCGGGCATAAGCGTCTTCATGACGACGAAGATCAGCTGGAATCAGTACAACCGGATGCCGCACGATACGTTCTATTGGCGGGGCATGGACGGGACGCAGGTGCTGACGCATTTTATCACGACGCCCGAGGAAGAGGGACCGGAGGATTCCTTCCAATATACGTACAACGGTACGGTGACGGCCGCGACGGTCCAGGGCATCTGGGAAACGTACCGCGACAAGCCGGTCAATCGCGAACTGCTGCTGGCGTATGGATACGGGGACGGAGGCGGCGGAGTCAATCGGGATATGCTGGAGCTTCGCAAGCGCTTGTCCGCCATGCCGGGCCTGCCGCGCGTGACAACCGGCCGAACGGACGAATATTTTGCGGAGCTTGAGGAGCGGGTTCGCGTTTCGGACGAATACGTGCATACGTGGGACGGCGAGCTCTATCTCGAGCTGCACCGCGGCACGTACACGAGCCAGGCGTGGATCAAGCGCATGAATCGGAAGCTGGAGCTGCTGTACCGGCATGCGGAATGGCTCGGCGTCATGGGCGCTTTGCTGCATCGCGACGAATCGCTGTTCGGGCACGATCGGTTGACGGAAGGCTGGCAGATCCTGCTGCGCAACCAATTCCATGACATCATTCCGGGTTCGTCGATCTCGGAAGTATACGCGGACAGTCGGGAGGAATACGCGAGGGCGGAGCAACTGGTGTTGGGCCATCTGAGCCGCTGCGATGAACGCATGACGAAACCTTATGCGCCTGGGTTGACAGACGAAATCGATACTCCCGATGAACGCGGCACGCGGATCAATAGCGATGCTCCAGATGAACACAGAATGGCGGCCCGCAACGATGTTGCGGATAAACATGGCATGACAGTCTATAACGATGCTTCATGGGCACGCGACGGGATCGTCAGCATTCGGGCGGAGCCATTCATGGCGGCAGGTACGTGGCGGGGCGCGGGCGGCGACCGGCTGGAAGCGCAGCGAACCGAAGACGGCTGGGAGGTGCTCGTGCGTGGCGTTCCATCCATGGGTTTTGCGAATATCTATTTTTCTGGAGATGATGCAGCGGCAGGGAAAACCGGAAGGACGGGACCAGGCACGGATATGGATTCGAACGCGAGCGTGCATGCGGGTTTGAACACGGACATGGATTCGGAGGCGAGCGTGCATGCGGGTTCGAACACGGACATGAATGCGAATTCGGGCACGGATACGGATGTGCGGCCTGCCGATGCGTTCACAACCCACTCGAGCGGCATCGAGACGCCGTACTACCTGATCGAATGGGATACGCAAGGGAGGTTGCCCCGCATCTTCGACAAGCAAGCGGACCGGGACGTGCTCGAACCGGGACAGCTCGGCAACAGGCTGCAAGTGTTCGAGGACAAGCCGAAGAGCCGGCACGAGGCATGGGATATCGATTTGTACTACCAGGAGAAGCAGCGGGATGTCACGGATTTGGCGGGCGTGGAGATCGAAGAACGGGGCCCGCTGCGTGCAGCCGTTCGCTTCGAATGGCGATTCGGCGATTCTATCATCGCTCAGTGCATGTTATTATATAAACATAGCAGGCGGATCGATTTCCGTACGGTCGTAGATTGGCGGGAACGGCAGCAACTGCTGAAGGCCGCTTTTCCCGTTCAAATTCGCGCGTGCGAAGCGACGTATGATGTACAGTTCGGTAATGTCCGCAGGCCGACGCATTGGAATACGAGCTGGGATTACGCCCGGTTCGAGAGCGTGGGCCATCAGTGGGCGGACCTGTCCGAGCGGGATTACGGCGTCAGCTTGCTGAACGATTGCAAGTACGGCTACGACGTCAAGGACAACGTGCTGCGGTTGTCGCTGATCAAGTCGGCCACCGTGCCGGATCCGGAGGCGGACCAGGGGCGGCATGAATTTACGTACGCGCTGCACCCGCATCGCGGGGATTGGTACGCAGGCGGCACCGTCCGGGAAGCATGGGAGCTGAATTCGCCGATGCGGGCCGTATCCGGGTGTTCCGCGCAGAGTTCGTTCTCGCTATTGTCGTTGTCGGCGGAAAATATCACGGTAGACGCGGTAAAGCGGGCAGAGGACGGCGGCGGGGCGATCGTGCGGATGCACGAATATGCCGGCATGCGTTCCGAAGTGTCCGTTGCGCCGGGGTTCCCGGTTGCTTGGTGGCAGGAGACTGACTTGATGGAGCAGCCGATCGACGAGAACGGGGAGCGGGCAGCGGGAGAGGAGCAGGTGAAGCTCTTGCGGGAAACCGGTTCGATCCGGCTTCGGTTTCGCCCCTACGAGATCAAGACGATATTTGTATGCTTCCATCGGGACAGGTAGATTAGATTGAAGGAAGAGGGATGGCATGTTGAAAGCGGGATTGGTGTCCATTACGTTTCGCGGGTTGACGCCGGAGAGGATCGTGCAGTTGGTCGCGGAAGCCGGTATGCAGGGAATCGAATGGGGCGGAGATATCCACGCGCCGCACGGGGACATCGCGCAGGCCGAGCGAGTGCGGAAGCTCACGCTGGATCACGGGCTCGAAGTAGCCGCCTATGGCTCCTATTACCGGCTGGGCAGCGACATGGCGTTCGCACCGGTGCTCGCATCCGCCGAGGCGCTGGGGGCGCCGGTCATTCGGGTCTGGGCAGGCACGAAGGGCTCTGCCAAAACGACGGACGACGAGCGGGCGGAGATCGCACGGGAGTCGGCAGCGATTGCGGATCAGGCCGCGGCGGCGGGCATCCGCATCGCGTACGAATATCACGGGAACACGCTGACGGATACGAGCGCGTCGGCGTCGGCTTTACTGGATGCGGTCGGGCATCCGAACGTATACACGTACTGGCAGCCGCCGGTTGGCCTCGATGATTCCGAGCGCATTGAAGGCTTGCGTCTCGCGCTCCCGCGGTTGTCGCATCTGCATGTGTTTACGTGGGCTTCTCGCGACGGCAAACTGGATCGATTGCCGCTGCGCGAGGGAGAAGCGGAATGGCGCCGGTATTTGCAGGTTGCGTCCGAGTTGCCGGAATCGCGTTATGCCATGCTCGAGTTCGTCAAGGACGACGCCGAGGCCGCATTCCGGGAAGATGCGAAGACGCTGCTCGATTGGCTGAAGTTTTAGACGGTCCCGAGACGTTGCCGGCGTTGTCGGGCAATGGCCGGGCCGGACGAAGCGCCCCTCTTCACTTGAGAGGGGCGCTTGCTGTCGTTATTGGCAATTATGCAAGAGGGGTGCGGGCAGGCGTAAAAAAAATGCTTGCACGTTACGTAACGTCATGTTTTATAGTGAAAGTACCGGTAAATGACAGGCGCTGACGAAGGGGATGATGATGAAGCGAAATCTGAAGGTTGGAGACCTGGCGAAAATGACGGGGCTGACGGTGCGAACCTTGCGATTTTACGATCAGATCGGATTGTTCTCGCCTTCCGCGCAGACGGAATCGGGCCACAGACTATACCGGGAAGATGACCTGCCAAGGCTGCAGCAGATCGTGTCGCTGAAGGAGATGGGCTTATCGCTGGAAGAAATCCGATCTGCCTTGGAGGATGAGCAGTTCAGTCCGCTGGACATCGTGAAAATGCAAATCACAAGAATCAAGGAACAGCTCGACAATCAGCGCAAGCTGCTGGATCGGCTCGAGCATGCAGCCGGTATCATGCAAGGTCAGAATTCATTGTCCGCGCAAGATTTCGTCAAGCTTCTGCAATTGATGAAGCAAGGGAACGGAAAGCGGGCCCTCGAACGGCAATTGGGTTGGGAACGCCACCTGGATCAGTTAGGCGATTATCTGGCCGAGGAATCGGCAGAGGAAACATAAGGAGGAAAACGATTCATGTCGACCGAACGATACGTACAACATGCCACCTTTGTCGTCGAGCGCACGTATCCGGCTTCGGCCGCTCGCGTCTATCAAGCCTGGACTGACCCGGCAGCCAAGGCGAAGTGGTTCTCGAAAGCCGACCTGTTCGAATTCAAAGTCGGAGGGCGCGAATACAGCAAGGGCGGTCCGCCCGAGGGCCCCGTCTTTACATTCGACGCCTGCTATCAAGAGATCGTGCCGGAGCAGCGGATTGTCTATACGTACACGTTGGACAGTGGGGACAATCGCATCTCCGTATCGATCGCTACGGTGCAGTTCGTCCCGACCGAAGGAGCCACCAAGTTGATCTTCACGGAGCAAGGCGTGTTCTTCGACGGTCATGACACGCCGGAGATCCGAGAGCACGGGACGAATCTGTTGTTGGACGAGCTGGGCAAATCCCTGTAAATTCGGAACGGAGGTATAGCGATGGAAGCAAGCTCCACAGAGAACACGCTTACTGCTGTACGCGTCTTTGATATGCCGAGGGACAAGGTCTTCGGGGCATGGGCAGACCCGGAGTTATTGGCGCGCTGGTGGGGGCCGAACGGATTCACCAACACCTTTCACGAGTTTGCATTCAAGGAAGGCGGCCAGTGGAGGTATACGATGCATGGACCGGACGGAAAGGATTATCCGAACCACAATGTATTCGAACAGATCTTGCCGCAGGAGCGAATCGCGATTCGCCATCTCTCCGGGCATGAGTTTGTGTTAACGGCGGTATTCGAGGATGCAGGCGCAGGCACTCGCTTGACTTTCCGCCAGCAGTTCATGGATGCCGAGGAGTACGAGCAGGTCAAGCCGTATTGCGTCGAAGGCAACGAACAGAATCTCGATCGATTGGGCAGCCTGCTCCATGAACTATAGTACGTGTGAAGCAATCGAATGGCTGGAGAGGACGCCGCTTGTGTTAACGAGCCTCCTCTCCGGCTTGTCCGGCAAGGTCTGTCGTTATACAAGATCTGAATGTTGAATATATTTCAAGTTTACCTCGTTTTGTGCTTGTGATCTTCAACCGCTTGTGATACAATAGGAACAAATATTCGCGATGGCGGTGGAGTTTATGAGGGAAGCTAGACTCAACCAGATCGAGAGCATGCTGGCAGCAGTCATCCAAACCCTCGGAACGCTTAAAGCCTACTTCGAAGAGGAACGGGAAGAGAACGGCGCAAGGTATCGGGAAACACAGCGGAGATTCGAGCAGGTCGACAAACGCTTCGAGCAAATCGACCAGCGCTTTGAGCGTGTGGACGAAAGATTCGACGAAGTGATGGAAGAATTGAGAGAGAATCGAAAAGAGCATCTGTACATGGGTGAGCGGATATTTCAGAACGAGATAGAAATCAGGAAGTTGAAGGATGTCGGCGCAACGGCCTAATATCGGCAAAAGCCGTACAGGAGAAGGAACTCTCTTGTACGGCTTTTCTATCGCCGGCTATTCCCACTTGCGGATCGGTCCATCGTCCAGGCAGCCCGGGCGAATCAAGCCTTTGATAAAGTTGGCGCTGATCGGCAGGCTGACCAGATGGGCGAGCCAGTGCTCATGCTCCAACTTGGGAACGCGCTGGACGAAACTCTCGACAGCGGTATGGATCAGACGATCTTCGCCGCCGCTGATGCCGAAGTCCAGGCTCCAGCCGCCTTTTTTGCTCAACCTTCCCGAAGTATCGGTGCGGATGATGACGAAGTTGTCGTTTTCGCGATACTTGTTCAAGATGTCGGACTGAAAGAACAATTGAATCTTGTTAACCTTCTCGCCTTGAAAAATGTCCGTAAACAGCGTCTTGGCGATCGTAACTTCCTGGATGCGTTGAACAGGTGTTTCCATTTTGGCCGCGGCTCCCTTTAACGCTCGATCGGCACGCCGACCATGCTGCCCCATTCGGTCCAGGAACCGTCGTAGTTGCGGACGCTCTTGAAGCCGAGCAATTCCTGCAGGACGAACCAGGTGTGCGCCGAGCGCTCGCCGATCCGGCAATAGGTGATGACATCCTTGTCCGGTGTGACGCCAACACCGCCATACAACTGCCGCAACTCGTCTTCGGACTTGAACGTGCCGTCTTCGTTAACAGCCTTCGCCCACGGCACGTTTTTGGCGCCCGGGATATGTCCGCCGCGCTGCGCGGTTTCCGTCATGCCCGGAGGCGCGATGACTTCGCCCGAAAATTCCTGCGGGCTGCGAACGTCGACAAGCACGGCCGATCCGTTCTTGAGCGAGCCGTATACGTCGATCTGGTTGGCGCGAATCGACAAGTCCGCTTCCTTGGCCTGATAGGTAACAGCGTTCACGGAAGGCACTTCCGTCACGAGTTTGCGGCCTTCGAGCTCCCATTTCTTGCGTCCGCCGTTCATCAGCTTGACATTGTTGTGTCCAAAAATCTTCAACTGCCAGTATGCATAGGCGGCAAACCAGTTGTTGTTGTCGCCGTACAGCACGATCGTCGTATCCGGCGTAATGCCCGACTGCCCGAGCAGTTCTTGCACTTGCTCCCGGCTGAGAATGTCTCTCCTGACCTGGTCGTTCAATTGGGTTGTCCAGTTCCAGGCAATGGCGCCTTCGACATGGCCGGATTCATAAGCGCTAGTATCCACGTCGACTTCGACGAGGCGCACGGTTGCGTCCTGTCTGTGTTGCTCGACCCAGTCCGTCGTTACGAGAATATCGTTCCTTGCTTCGCTTGCCATTGATAATTCCTCCTCATGATGGTGATGGGTGCCTATAATTCCGAGTTATCCGATCTACATTAATAATAGTCCTGTATGCCAAAAACAGCAAGGGCTTTTTTTCTCGATTCCGATGTGAGGCCCCGCGCGCAAGGAGGTTTGTTCAAATATAAGACTTTAAAGGGTTCGCCCATTATCGTTAAGCTTCTATTTCTCGAATAAACGGCACCGTCCTGAAGAACGGCGAAGCCGCTTTTCTTAGCCCCACCGATCCGCTGAAATAGTCGCTGTGGTCGCCAAATGGGTGGATGCGGCGGTCGGTCGAGTGAAATAGTCGCTGTGGTCGCCAAAATGAGTGGGTGCGGCGGTCGGTCGAGGGAAATAGGCAACGTGGTCGCCAAATGGGTGGATGTGGCGGTTGGTCGAGTGAAATAGGCGACGTGGTCGCCAAATGGGCGGATGTGGCGGTTGGTCGAGGGAAATAGGCGACGTGGTCGCCAAATGGGCGGATGTAGCGGTCGGTCGAGGGAAATAGGCGACGTGGTCGCCAAATGGGTGGATGTGGCGGTTGGTCGAGGGAAATAGGCGACGTGGTCGCCAAATGGGCGGATGTGGCGGTCGGTCGAGTGAAATAGTCGCTGTGGTCGCCAAATGGGTGGGTGCGGCGGTCGGTCGAGGGGATTAGGCGATGTGGTCGCCAAATGGGTGGATGTGGCGGTCGGTCGAGGGAAATAGGCGACGTGGTCGCCAAATGGGTGGATGCGGCGGTCGGTCGAGGGGATTAGGCGATGTGGTCGCCAAAATGGCGGGGGCGGCGGTCGGTCGAGGGAAATAGGCGACATGATCGCCAAATGGGCGGATGAGGCGGTCGGTCTGGGGAAATAGTCGATGTGGTCGCCAAATGTGCGGGTGCGGCAGTCGGTTGGGGGAAATAAGCGACGTGGTCGCCAAATTGGCGGATGCGGCGGTCGGTCGGGAGAAATAGGCGATGTGGTCGCCAAATGGTCGGATG